>Ga0315310_10000050_pt1 | contig 78104 bp, 116 predicted proteins | sample TDP5_MG_FD_203630 | JGI IMG/M metagenome (GOLD analysis project Ga0315310, IMG submission 203630) | Freshwater sediment microbial communities from Lake Towuti, South Sulawesi, Indonesia - TDP5 | ecosystem: Environmental > Aquatic > Freshwater > Lake > Sediment | place: Indonesia: South...
ACCGCCTTCTCTTGAGTGCCTATGCGGTATGTTTTGCAGTGTTGCCTTGCTGTGTATATCCGCATCACTTGTTCTAATTTCTAATTTAGCCATGTTTTTTCACCCCATAGAAAAACGGTATTACGGTTCGATCACTTCAATGTCCTCTCGATTAATAAATTTGACCAGAATGATACGTTTCCTTGTCACTTGAGCAATTCGCTTTGCTATCGGCTTAAGGCTCTGGACTCGTGCCATGTCAGCGCCAACAAGTGGCATCCAGACATCTCCAAATCTTCATCTTCAGGTTCTGCGTCTACCGCAATGAAAGCATACATCTCAGATATTTTTGGCATCACTTCACCCCAAAACAGAAAAAGGAGGATTATGGGTGTTCTCCAAGGAGGTGCATGTCTTTTCGTTTTTCTAGTATGTTAGAGATTGCGTTCCAGAGTTCATCGAAATCTTGTTCATTTTTGACTTGAATTGTTCCGAATATGTGGTGGCTCCCGTATTTTTCCCATTCTTCTTTGGCAAGCCAAACTGAAAGCGAGACTGTTGGGCAGAGTTGTATCTCGTAAACTCTTCCATCTTGTGTTTTTTTGCCTATGGATACTGTTGTTCTACACCGCCATGTCACTATGTGAACGTGCCAATCGACTTCTGCCAATTTGCATTCCACCCCAAAGAGAAAAAAGAGGAGGATTCGTCTTTTACTTCTTTTGTTTCTTCTTCTCCGCGGAAGCTGCTACAACTACTTGAACTGGCGGCAAGACTTGTAGTGTTGGAGCTTCACGAATCGGCACTTTCGGAGCCACTGGAGGATCCTGTAGGTGATTGTAGAGAAGTTTCTGTTCGGTGAATTTCATTAGCCACACGTATTTTCCGTCTTTGAACATTGGGACGAGGAAGACGTAATATGCCTTGAAGCCTCCGAAAGAGAAGGTGGCTATGCCTATTTGGTCTGCTTTCAGCCGTTTCTCAGCTTCCTCGAACAAGTGTATGGCTGTTTTCTCGTCTTCACTGTAGATTTCGTAGACGTTGGTGACGAGAAAGGCTTCTATGCTGGTTGATGGAACCCAGTTTTCGTCCGGGATGTCGATAATGTCTGTGCGTTTGTATGGGCTGACTTCTTTTTCGGAGCCATCTGGCTGCAGAGCAAAGTAGAGGATGTCCTCTTCTTTCAGTTCGACGCCGTCTTCAGCCAAGTATTTGTACTTGTAGTTGTCGAGGATCTCGAGGGCTTCAGACAAAGGCACTTCCTTCTGTGACTCCGGGTCGATGAGTTTTATTTCCACTGCTAGGTTTTTGCCCTGCCACTGGAATCTATTCTTGGCCACTATCCGAGCCTTCTCCACTGCCTTACCGTCGACTGTCCGCATCCGGATTTGCGGTTCTTGGATCAGCAGCTCGTTTCCCGCTGGCTTGTACTTCACTTCAACGTCGAAACCACTCGTTTTAAAGCGTAGAGGCAATTTTTCACCCCGATAGAAAAAGGAGTTACTGCTTGAAGGTTTCCATGAATTTATCGAATGCTTTCCGCTGCTCTTCGCTTAGTTCATTTGCAAGGTCTTTGTCAGCCTGGCACATGTAGACAATAAGAATTTTCAGAGCCTCGTAGCTGATGTGCCCCGTTGCTTTAAAGTGGTCATCTGCATCGCAGCTCGAGTCAAGCTTTGCGGCACTGGGATACTTGACTCTGGCTAGGTATGCTCCGCAAACGGTGCATCTCGTTGCTAGAATTATTAGGCTGCGGTCGACTAGTTCCTTGAATACTCGTTTTTCCTCAGTCTCAGTTACCACTTATCACACCCCCATAGAAAAAGTAATGGGATTAGTGACGCTCTTGGTCTCCTCCTCCGGTGGACCATTCGGAAGAAGGAGGGGTTTCCCTTTTCTTCTCGAACCAGTAATCGAATGCGTCAAGCAGTGACTTTCTGAATAGCTTTATTGACCTGTTATGCCTATTGTACCATATTTTTGTTACGTAGCAGTAATGATCGGCTTTCTCACAGTACATTCTTTCGAGGCCTTCTTCTTTCTCGCTGAAGAGCCACTTGAACTTTCCGATGTCCTCCATTGGTCGACCACAGATCGGGCAGCCCTTATTAGGCAACTTTTCAGGTAGAGTTTTAAAGCCGAGGTAGTGATCTTCTGGCTGGGATAGTAGTCGGACGCGACCACAATGAAAACGCCCCGGGTCTATTTCTTTTGCTTCATCTTCGCAAACAGGACATTTCGGCATTTTCCCGCACCCCAATAGAAAAACCCTGTTAGTCTTAAGTCTCTTTCTTCATTAGATTCTGAAGTTCTCGATACTTTTGTAGGAAAGTTCTACCCTTCGCCGTCGTTCTGAAAATGCACTCTCTTGGGTGACCGTCTCTACAAATTCTCAGCTTAGACTCATCAGGCGAGAGCATACGGGATTCAAGGAGTAGTATGAGATAATCTTCGCTTCGTGTTTCTTTGATTATGTTCCACTTTGTCATACCCTTCTTAGCTCTCTCGAGGAGAGTCGCACAGATTTCCAGTCGACCACGTATAACCCGCATACACACACCCCGAGAGAGAAAAAGGATTAGAAGGGTAAGGTAGGTTCTGTTGGAGCGGGCGGGTTTAAATCCCAGTTTCTTAATTGCTTGTAGAACTGTGCAGCTATGATTATTTGTTGCTTAATGATTTTCTCAGCCCAGTCGCATCTGTCCTCGACGAACTTCAATGTTTCACTTGGAGGCTTAGGTTTACCCCTACGTGCATACTCCACGTCTTCCCAGTAGGAGCCTATCCTATAATCTTGGACTCGAGGGAGGCCTTTCAACCACGGGTCAGCTTCAACTTCGGGGTCTTCAAAACTCTCAGCGACATCGTTGACTAGGTCCAAGAACCAGGGTAATCCTCGGCCGTAGTATCGTTCTATGCTCAGCTCTGCTTCCAACTGACATTCCCGGCAAGTTCTTAGATGTCTGATGAGGTCGATTTCGCCAGCGGATTCCTTGAGGTATTCGAGTGTGCAAACAAGCTCGTTGTCCCTCCATCTTCTGGCCTCCATCCGACCTATGAGGCTTAGCAGTTCTGGACTTGGCTTGGAGATGGTTTCCTTGTAAACGGGCTTGAGCTTGGGTTTCTGTATTCGCTTCAATAAGCTCTGCAACTCTGCACTCAAAATAATTCACCCCAAAAAAAGAAGAGAGGTATTCAGGCTTTCATCTGCTCAATTATTTGTATGCCATACTCGAAGCTGGATAACTCGGGCGCGTCCAGGTCTGCTGAAACATCCTTGCTTGTGTGTGCATTGACGAAGACGGTTTTAACCTCGTAGTCTTGTATTTGACCAGCCCATTTAGTGTAGACCTTAACGGTCGCTAAGCCGTCAGCGTCGCCGTAGTTGAATAGAGTGCCTGTGACGGCTGCTCTACAGTCGCGGAGATTATAATATGCTTGTGCCTTCACGTTTTCAACTCTTATGTCGGGTTGAGCAATCGTTTTCTGTATCCATGTGAAGAAGATGGCGCCCGCGAACACTGCAACAATGATGATGGCAGCAACTATAGGTATGCCTGTTTTTCTTGAAGGTTTTTCTTGACTCAATGGGTTACACCCCTTCAGAAAAAGTAGGGTTAGTTCCATTCTTGCGCTATCTCGTTTTCTGGACCAGCTAATTCATCCTCTTCATGATCCTCACTGTCACCGTTATCGGCATCAAGCATCTGGGTTAGTCTTGTTCGCCCACCGTCCTGCAAATCCTGGATTAATTCATAGCGGTGCCCATTCTCACATCGTGCCGCGAAAACATAGAGGTCTCTGAACATCTTGGAGATAGGCTCTTCATTTAATGTCATAGGTTTTCCACAATCGGGACAGTAACATATGGGTTCAGGCAAGGAAGCACCCCGGAAGGAGAAAAAAAGAGGGAGGCTATGTGGTGTTTGCGAGTTCGTGTTGGAGTAGTCGTGATGGGGCTTTGGGGTATCTTTTTATGGTTAAGTAGTTGTTTTCTAGGAACAAGCGAGCACGTATTCTGTGGTATTGTAGGGCTTGGAGCGCGAACAAACAATCCTCTGCGTCAGTGAACCTTAGCATTACTGAAAACTCTACGGATGTGAGAGGCGCCCGTTTCAGGGCAGGTCTGAGTTTTCCGATAATATGCTGGAGTTGTTCTTTCATCGGAATGAAGCCTTTGCCATTGCATACCCTACATACGTGCTGTGAACCTCGCAGGTCTGTGAACGTTCCTTGATCACAATTTTGGCACTGGACCTCTCTGTCCTGAAGTAGTATGCCATACAAAATAAGTCCACCCCAAACGGGATGAGTGAAGGCAGGTTGCCGAAAGAGATAACAAAGGAAAATAGAGAAGGATTTCCTTTGACCTAGCCCTCAGCCCACCCCTCTAAGGATGGGATAAGTGGGAAGAGCAGAAAAATGAAGAAAGGAGAGTTCTTTCCACCAAAATTCCCTCTCCTCCCACTCACCCCAGCAAAATTTCCCCCATCCCGTGCACTTAATATTTTCTGTAGTCGCTGTGGCGTTTTTGCCACCACGCCCCTTTTCCTGTTCGAGAAAGTTACCTTTCTCGGCTGGGTGCATCAAGCCCACGGCACGGAGATGCTATACATATATGATTAGCATACCTACATAGCATATATGTTGACCATATCCATGCAGAACCGCAAACGAGATTAATTGGGGGTGGTCGCCTACGGTATGAGGCTTGACGTAAAGAGGCTTCTGTCTTGTGTATTATTTTCACCCTACACTCTCCTCTCTCAGGCTACCCCGCCAATCACCTCAAGGAGAGCCTCAGCCATGACTCCCAGCCTTTAGGTTGAGGAGTCGGCTTCGTGCTAAGCGGTTAACTACGATAGAGGGCATCATGAGGGTGTTGGACAGTCCCTTAACCCGTCCGACGGTCCTCCCTCTACATAGTCCTTTGCGGATTATCGCAAAAACGCCATCTTTGCATGGGCTTCTTTTCCAACCCTAATCTCCGATAAGTAAACGACTTATGGAGGTGAATAAAAAAAAGGTGGGCTAATCTCCAGCCGAGAGGCTTTCACGTCAGACGTTATCCCCCCACTTCGTGAAGTGCCAGCAGTCCGAAAACTGCTAAGCGGCTAATCGTCTGCCTCGTGGCTATCTAAAACCTGAACTCTAAACTTGAAGGTCTGGAGTTTCACAACCCCAATTTAGAGCAGGCTAGACTCTACTCTCTAGGAATCCTACGCTAACCTTCTAACCTAGTCTAAAGTAACGCCAACGTTAGCGTGAAGGACTTGAACCTTCTCCGTTAGCATAGGCTATCTTTCCCGAGTAGTCGAAGCTCTCGACTTTTGGAGAAGCCCATTAAATTGTGCCTTTTAACTGCCTGAACGGTTTGTTTGGCTCAACAGGATAGCCATTTTCCATGCCGTCGGTGGGTTACCCAACCGACTATGACAGGAAAAAATGGAGAGTGGGGTAAGGCGATGTTGTCGCCTTACTCTTTCTTTTTCTCTTTCTTCTGTGCGACGAGTGCGTCGTTTATCCACTCGCTCAAAACGAAGCGTGGTTGAACGGGTTTCCCTAACTCCTTCAGCGAGTCGGGAATCGCCACGTTGTCTATGTATTTCTGTGCCTTAGCGAGAGGGCTAATCTTCTCACGGAAGGGTTTAGATGCTGTGCTCAGGGCTTCTCGGGCTGTCTTGAGGGCTGACAATTTCGTTTCGTAGGTTTTGATGTCGCCCTTTGCAATGATTGCCTTCAGGTTGTCGCCTGTTATCGTCTTTCGGACTTCAGCAACAGCCTTACGTTCAGTATCAGTTTTCTCGGTCATCTGTTGCTGTGTCAGTCGTCTACCCATGAAGTAGCCAAATCTCTCGGCTACGAGGTCTCGGAAACCACGTAGGAACTTGAGTTCTTGGTCAACGGGCATTACGACGGCTGTCGTTTGAGCAGTGGTAGTTTGTCTTTTTGACACTTCTCTCAAACCATTTCTCAGATTGTGGAGTCTAACCCTGTCGGCTACCGCCGTTTCAGTTTGCAGAAAGGCTAATCTCCCCGCTAACCAATCCAGAAAAACGAGGGAATTTTGGAGAGCGCACAGCGTTCCAAAACGCAGGCATCTGGCTTAGGCGTTGAATCATCGAGAAGTCAGAGTTTGTAACTACGACTACTGTCCACTGATCAGAATCATGGCTTCCATGACTCTCCAAATCATGCTCTCTCCTGCACAGGTCTATGAAGTAGCGTGTTCTCGCCGTTTCTATGTGTCCACATCTATCACAACGAGCAACGAATGGCATAGCAAAACCCTCAATAGGGCTGGGGTTAGCGGTATAGAGAACCTTAAGTCTGCAATAGCAACCAAATTCTAAAGGCTTTATTCTACTTCAACGGTGTTTTTCTCAGCCTTTCCTATGTGGCACATCATTATATTGACGTGTTGGGCTGTCTCCGTTGGCACATCACGGACAGCGCACCACAACCAACACCGTTACCGTCTTAGCTGTGGCACATTACGAAAACACGGAATTGCGATAAAGTCATTGTTTCCATGTGCTTTATCGGATTACGGGTTTTCGCAACGCTTAAACACACCAAACGCAAACACACTTAAAAACCTTTCTTTTCTTTTTTCATTTGAAAAATGCGTTTTTTCACGTTTGTTTATTCTTATAAGTAAGTTATAAGACTTAAATAAGTAAATATATAATTTATGTTAACATGGAACTCTCAGACAATTTAGGCAGTCATCTCTCAGGTTTTGTGGATGGGGAAGGTAATTTCACTATCGGGATTTTTAAGAGTTCAGGTTCCCGATTAGGTTATAATGTTCATCCGATGTTTGTGGTCGGTCAAGCTGAAAAAGAAATTCTAGAGCTATTCAAAAAAATTCTTGGCTGTGGGCATGTACGTCAGCGCAAAATGTATTATAAAGATGCTAGTTCGCGGTCAGGATTATTTGAGTTACGGGTCCAGGACTCCAAGGACTGTTTATATAAGGTAGTTCCCTTCTTTGAGAAGTATCCGCTACTAACCAAGAAGAAGAATGATTTTCTTCTCTGGAAGATTGCTGTTCAGATGATTACTCGTGGTGAACATCTAACAAGAAAAGGATTGATTAAGATTATTGAGATCAAACAGCAGATAGAACAGGGTCGTTCACATAAAGGTAGAAAAAATGTTCGCTACAATTTCATTGGTCGTCATGATCAGATACCTGTTTCTTTGGAGAGTTGGGTTAAGGAGAAATGAGATGAAAACTCTGCATCCTCTTGCTAGGCAGTTTATGGATAATTTGAAGTTAAATAAGAGCCCTTCTACGGCCTATAATTATGCTCAGAATGTGGACCTGTTTCTGAAGTTTGTGAAGAAACCCTTAGAACAGGTTACTGCTCCAGATATTACGAGTTGGTATTCCTCTCTAGAGAAGGCGGCGTATTCTAGGAGAACGATTTGGCGTTATGGTTGGGCTCTGAAGCCATTCTTCGAGTTGATGAATCGTCCAGACCTGAGTAAAAAGACGCCAATTGTAACCTTTCAAGTTCCAGAACCAGTGTGGTTAGATGAGTCTACCACCTTCAAGGTGATTGGAAGGGTTCCGGTTCTGTGTGTGGCCTACAATTTGGCGCTACGGGTTGGTGAAGTTGGATTCCTCAAGAAACGAGGTTTCAATAGTCAGACGGGTGATGTCTTGGTCACACGGCTGAAGCATAAAGGACAGGCAAATGAATACATACTGAAACTTGATAGCTGGTGTCTGGAGATCCTAAACCGGTATCTAAACATACACTCCAAGTTAGATACACTGTTTCCTCTCAGTGTAAAAACAATACAGAGAACCTTCGCAGACCGGGTAGCCGCTGCATCCTTGAAAGATGATTACACTTTTCATTCACTCCGGCACAGTAGAATAACACACATTGCTATTCGGCAGCTCGAGGAGAAAGGAGTTGTTGACGAGCTGAGTCTGGCCAAGTTTGCAGGACATCTAAGAGTGGAAACAACACGGATGTACGTTCACCTAGCCACGAAGTATCTGGCATTTGGAAGGAAAAAATAAATGAGTGAGTTTTTCCCGGTAAGGGTGGCTTGGCTTCCTCGAGATAAATACACTTCTCTCGTCAACCTCACGATAGATGGTCGCAGCCATCCCGTGCCAAATAGTGCAGACTTCGAGTATAGAATTCCCCTTTCTAAACTCGATGAGGCTGAAAAGATTATTGGCCACCGGATCCCACGACCCAGTGACTCATTACCTGTAACACCACGTTTTAACGGCGATGTCTACAACAGATCCTTTGATGACAAACGTCTCACAGGCCAGTTAAAACGAATTTTCGACCTTATGGCAGATGGACAATGGCGAACACTTGAAGAGATCAGCCAAATCACAGGAGATCCTCCGGCTTCAATCTCGGCTCAGCTTCGACATCTCCGGAAAAAGCGTTTTGGAAGCCACACGGTTAACAAGAGACCAAGAGGAGATCGGAGGAAGGGGTTGTGGGAGTATAAGTTAATAGTGAACAAAGGCGAGGCTTCATCCTAGCCAGGAACGGGCGTTGCGGTTCAAAACTAGCTATCCAGCAGATATAATCGTTTTGGTGAGTGATGTTATACATAATGTTATACAATATATCCTATGCAGATATTCTTTTTGTCTTTATCCTACTCTACGATCAGAACATTAAATGAAACTCTTTCTATGAAGTCCATGCCTTGCCAGGTCCATGCCCATTCTCCATAGTAAAGTTTGTCTACGTTAATTACGTTACCACATTTTGGGCATGTTACTGGGTTCCCGCTGGCGGGTAGATTGTCTGGGATTTTCCAATAGGCTTCATATGAGGAAGCTGAACCTGATACTGTCAAGGTCGCTATCGAGTTACCGGGGGCGTCGAGGTCGAAGATTTTGCATGTTGGAGTTGTGGTTGGAGTGACAGGGTTGCCATTAAAATCTTTCGTCACTATCGCGAATCTTATTGTGGTTCCTCTCTCAAAGTTTAGAGGTGTCATTCAACAGTTCCCCTAACAGCAGCACCTTTGACTTCTGAGGCTATTTGTGCCGCTGTAACCATTGTAGATGATTGACAACCTATAACTGTTACCTCAGACTTGTCTTCAAACACTCCGGTTAACCAAGGTAAAAGCTTTAAAACATCCACCGAATCAGTCAATATGCCTAAATCTTCTAAAACACCCCTCTCTTTCAATTGGGTGATTATCTTTTCCGCGGTCACTTCATCTGACATTAAGGTGGGTGACTCTGAAACATCCATGATTCGCTGTCGTATGCATTCTACTGCGTCTACAACAGAAATTGTAGGCTCAGAAATTTCCCTAACCCTTCTTACAATTAAAGCTACGGTGTCGGACACCGAAATACCTGGTTCTGAGACACTCACAGCCCTGAAGATTCCTCTTTCTACGCTATCTGAGACATTTATGGATGGCTCAGATACGCTTCTTTCAATTACTTGTACCAATCCTTCAATGCCTATTGGTATAGGTCGCCAGTTTGTACTTGTAATTGTTCTTTTAAAGTAAGTTGCCGAGGTATGTGGCGGTCTTTGATACTTCAGCCAAGGCTTAAGATTGTCTACTCCAGTCCAAGCGTTGAATCCACTTCCTAACCCGTAACAGAGCATCTTTTACCCGGCGCAAGCTCTTAACATACCTAAAAGCGTAGTTGTCGTTGTTCCACCAGTCAACACAAAACATCCCAAGCACCCTACCTGAGCATCAGACCCCTTCGGAAGTTGCAACAACCCGTCAATCTGAACGGTTGAGTCACGCTCAACAAAAGTATTCACCGCTATCGTTGGAATAATCACCAACGGTTTGAAAAGGTACAGGTCTAAGACCCCAGCTCCCATAGCTGCTGAGAACGTGATGGTTTCGACACTTCGCACACCTGTATCTCCGGCTTGAAGCGGAATGAAGAAGGCGTTTGCAACAACAGGCTGCAGACGGTTCACAGCAGCACTTGTAGTCATGGCTATAGCGCCGGTCGTACGGCCACTTACCCCATCTTGGTTAGTGTAGCTTATGGTCACGTTGGCAGCTGTTGTTCCAAGCGCCGTCGTAACGACCAGTATCATCATCACGCCTTTACCGTCAGTGTACCTTGTTAACGCAGCTGTGTTTACTGTCTGAGCGCTAGTCGTGTTCGCATTAATATTTGCAGCCGCTACTAGAAGGTCAACGAGGAGAATAGCTGAAAAACCCGTTATTGATGGAACACTTCCGCCAAAAGTAAGAAGATATTTGATGTCTGGGTCTGTTGGGTTGAGAAGTGGAATCGCTCCCACACTAGCCCGGTTCATAACGGAGCCACCTGGAATGTTACCTGGAGAAATTGACGGTGGCAAACCAGCTATTCGGAACGCCGAGTACCAGGCACCAGAGACACCCCCGAAAGTTGCTGTCTTAACAAACACTGGATCATCAGCTTTCCCCGCACCTCTACTGTTAATTATTCCATCATAGTTTGTGATCGTCATTTAAATCAGCCTCAACTTTTATCCCAAAGTCAGAGTAACCGTGAGTTTCAAGACTTCGTTTATATTTAGGTCCAAAGCTGTGAAACCTGATTCTGTGCCAAGCGTGCCACCTGATACCGCGTTAAAGTTACCATAGCCCTTAATTCCTGTTACAGCGGAGCCACCGTTATTCTTGAATCCACAGACGACTGTTGTTGTGTTTGTTAGAGCAGTATGAGTGAAGGATTCCGTTACGCCATCTACTGAGCCGGTGCATTGGTGTCTAGCTAGGCCTGAAGGCGTGGTGATTTCTCCATTGAGAGTTGTATCGGTGTCAGCTGGTGAGAAGATTCCTGGGTTGCAGATGGCATAGTAGGTTAGGGCTGCGGGTTGGCTTCCAGTCATGAAGCTGGCGTTGTGGATTAAGTCCCTTCCGGCTTTTGTGAGAAGGTCGTTGAGACTTTTCTCTTCGCTGTCATAGTGTAAAATCCAAGGGCTGTATTCCTTAGTTTTAGGGTTCCAGCGCTTAACCTCTACTTTGAACTTGACTTTTATCCCACTTAGAACCTCGTCGACCGTTCTCTCTTTGGGAGCCTTCTGAATAGCGGCTTGTATGAAGTCTTCAACTGTACCTAAGTTCTCAACTATGCCAAGGTCACACGGGCATTTTTCAGCCAACATCTAGCCTCTCCTTACAGTTTGGACAGCGAACAATATTTCTCCCCTGCCCATCTTTCTCTGTCACTTCAGCCTTTCCGGACCAACCACACCATTTACAAGAGCAGCCAACCCAGGCAATAACGTCCGGCATCTCAGTCACCACACTTAGTTAGGCTTTACTCAGATATTCTTTTTGCCTTTTCTCAGCTATTTCATTGTTCTAGAACATTCTTTCATAGGGTTTTATATTAGGTATTTTCCACATTTAGGACACCAGCGAGTACGGAGCCATTAAAGATGGCTTAATCTCGTTAAAAAACCAAACATAACAGGAGATTCAAAACAGAATGGTATACGAACCTGAGAAAGAGCTACGAGTCTTATGGATCGTCAAAGAACTTGGTTTAGCATCCATCGAAGAAGTAACCGAACGTTATCTTGAGCTTTTCAAGGAAGAATACAAAGACATCAACCTTGTTATGCGAAGATGGAAAGCGAGAAAAGCCTTTACTATGGAAAATGGCAGGTACAAGAGTGCCGATCCGCCACCATGGTTCCAGAGCTTACGAATGGACCAGCTAATACATCTACACAAGCAAGAGTCAAAACAAATGCTGAAAGATCTGGAAGAGCAATTTACCGGCGGTGAAGTTGTAGGTGGAGGACCTAAGCCACAATGGAGAGATTTTGTCAAATACCAGCTAACCTTTGAGGCTATTGACCCGATACTTGGTGGAACACCTGGAGATACTATGAGCAAAACCGTATTTCCAAGAGAAGGAGACAAGTTAGTAGTACCTATGAACTGGCTCAAAGGTTTAACAAGAGATAACTCACCTCTAATCAACATAGCTGCTCTTCAACATCATATTGCTTGGGGCAAAGGATACTGGGAAGATGGTATCGAAACAATCACATTGAAAGCGCCAATTTCAGCAAAAGGGAAAGGAATAGGAGTTGCAGAATATGAAGCTGTGCCCGCTGGCAAAAGGTTCACTGTTCTTGCGAGATTTCCAATGAAGGGTAGTACACTTAACAGTCCGGAGAAGATACAAGAATGGTTTGACATGATCGCTGAGACACCAATCAAGGGCTTAGGCGCAAATTCAAAGGCCTACGGTGGAAGAATCAAACTCGTAGAGCTCAAGGAAATATGACACAATACTCGCCGTTACAAGACGAGCCAAAACTAAACCACACAAGACTATGCGAAATGGCACACGAAGATACAGACTCCTCTCTTGATGGCACGTCACGAAATGCCACCAAACTAAACCTCCCGTAACCTCCCATAACATCAACTACACGATAGGACGTTACTCGTCGTTACAGGACGAGACAATCCTAAACCACACAAAACTGGACATCACTTGACTGCTCTGAACAGCTCTGAACAGTATGCAAATTGGATTCTACGTGACGAAACCACTAGACAAGACAGAACTTAAATTCACCTGACACTATGGAATGTAACTAGACAATACCAAATATCCCCCTTTTTTTCTAACTTCTTCCCAGGTATTCTTCTTCTCTTTTCTCTGCGACTTCATGGGCTTTGAGGGCTACGGGTTCAGGTGCGAGTCTTGGGTCGATTAGGCGCCGCGCTACCAGGGCGACTTCCTCGATTTCAACCGCTTCGTGTATGACGTAGCCTACTCGTTCTTTGAAGGTTGGGTATCCGGCTGCTTCTATGCTCCAATCGGGGATGATCTTCTCTAGGTCGGTTCGTGTGATGGTGTAGTCGTACGCTCGTAGGAATTCTTCGGCTTCAGCCCATATTCTGTCTGTTTCTTCTGGAGAGATCCAAGGAAATGGTGGAATACCGGGCGGCGGCATTCTGGGTGGTCTAGGTTTCTTCTTGGGGCGTGGAAACCCTTTTCGTTTCCATCTCTTCCACGAAGGATATTCACCGTAGGGATTGAGCCAACGAGGGTCCTTAAGTCGACCAATGTTCACTCTGTAATACTGGCGGAAGAATTCTCTCGAGGTTGTTTTTGCCCTCTCTCGTTTAGTTGGGATGATTAAGCCGAATCTTTTAAGAAGGTAGATGTAAGTTCTGAAGGACCCATAGTCGCCTGACTCGATCATAGCTTCTCGTAGAGCAGCAGCCTTAGTGAAGAGATCCCAACGCTCATACATACCGTGGACAAAATCTTCCCCGACGTCGAAGAGATGACCGCGTACCCAGACACCCTTACGTGGTCTTGATTTCCCACCGCCGATGGTTGGGTCGAATGTCTTGAAGTTTGCGATGATCTCTTCCTCGAAGGGACGAAGAGCTACTTCCATTGAGATTACCTCTCTCTCAAGAGGATACCTGTCAACATTCCATCTGCTGCTGCTAGGCTACTGTCCCATTCGCTTGAGTCGATCGGAGATGCTTTTGCTTTCTCTAAGTGCGCTTTAATCTCGTTTACATCTTCTATCTTCATTCCATGTTGTGGAAGGTCTTCCGCGATTAAGTGGTCTAGCAGTAAGTGAAAGTATTCATTCACTACTGCAGCTCCTTTTGGATCCTTGAAGTTAGCTCCTATAATCTGGATTACTGCAATATCTTGTAGTGCCCAGATTATGTCTAAAGCAAGCCTTAATCGTATCTTCTTAGTTGCTTCCATGTTGATCACTTTATTAGGGTTAATTCTTTACTGACCCGTTTTTTAGGTCCCGGGGGGCGAGACTTTCCACCTCCAATCGTAGGATCAAATGTCTTAAATTCTCGATTATCCCTTCCTCAAAAGGCCTAAGAGCTATTTCCATATTTTCAGCTTTCAGCCTCCAGGTGGTTTAAGGCCTAACCTCATTAATAGGAACCTTTTTTTGATTCTCATGACGCTCGCCGGAATCCCTGTGAGTCGTAGGGCCACTAGGTTTGCATAGGATTCGACAGCTTTGGCATAGAGGGGTTCGGGAAGTTTCCAGATTGGAGGTATAGGTGGCATTGTTGGATATTCACTTGGCTCCACTCTTTTTAGCTCAAAGACGTGGTGCCCAAACTCGTGGGCTAGACCCCATCTTAATAGGTCCCTTGTCATTAATTCATCTATTTCCCAAAGTTTAGCGAATATGGAATTAACACTAATATACTCATACTTTGAAATCATAAGTAGATGGAGTTTAGTTAAGCTGTCCAGAAATGTGACTTCAAGAGCCTTCCAGGGATGATATCTAAGATTCAGTTCAGCCAAATAATTATCCACAAACTCAACGAGGCTATGAGGTAGAGCGGTTTTTGGCACGGGAGTGAATCCAAAAAGTTTCCAGTATTCTTCGGCAGTAATTGGTGGCAAAGTCATAGTCTAAACCTCAGTTGAAAGAGTTTCTTCTGCAGACCATCTATCTTCTCGGATATGTAGGAGACATCACTGGGATATCCTTCAGACTGTGAGAGGCTCAGTATAATTGCGTTGGCATCATCAATGATGTGGATTGGTAGCCATCGAGGGTCTTTGTCATCGTTGATTAATTCTCGTATCCTCAGATTAATTTGGTCCTGTTTAGCTGTGATGGCATGTAGTTCTTTGAATTTGAGCCTTAACCGTATCTTCTTAGTTGCTTCCATGTCATGTACCCGCAAAGAATTCTCTCGGGAAATAGTTGTATATTGCATCCGTTAACCTGTCGAGCTGCCACTTGGGTGGTGCATATGGGTTTTGGCTTTCAAACCAGAGGATTAGAGCCTTGATCATGTCGAGTGACTCGGTCATCAGGGCAGCTCTCTTTGGTTCCATCGGTATTTTGAGAGTTTCTTCTCTTAGTCTCTGAAGGTTGTTGAGGTATTGGTCCCTCATGGTTTTGTATGCAGGGTCTTGTAGCTCTGTTCTTATCTCTTCCCAGTCACCAGCCTGCAGCCAACTTAACGGCGGCTTCGCACACCACGTGGTTAATCGTTCCCATTTCTCCCCTACATAACTGTAGTCTGAATAGGCATGAGTCATCTCCCTGTAGATGTCACCGGCATTAGAAATTATGTTGTCCATAACCATTGTACGCTCATGTGGAAACTTATGTTCTATTAAGCTAGTTTGCAGGTCGAATAACGGCTTGAGTCCAAGGGTTTCAGGAAAAACATTTTCCCACCCCGTGATTTCCACCGGAAGATTTTGGTAATAGACTTTGGGAACCTTCTCGAGCAGTCTTAACGTCTCGGCTCTAGCTTTCTCTTCGGTCTCGTATTTATCTGCTAGTTTCCAAAGTTCATCTAGGTTCTCAGGAACATAAACCCAATCTAGAATATACGTTCGTGGGATAGGACCTGAGGTCAGAAAACCTGTTGGTCCCGATGTGTAAATAACTTGACCTGTGAAAAGCGTCACAGGAACGGAGAGCCTATACACTATGGGTTTACCACCTTCATCTTTAACATGAGACCAAGCGAATCTTACTCCATCACGAAATTCGGTGGCTGTATAGACCGATTCCTGTCCTGCACTTGGCTTAAGACCCTCAGTCATAACATTTTGGTGGTGCAAGTCACTTAGCCCTCGGTAAACGATTAAACATTCCTGTAGGTTCGGAGACCCCTTTGTTTCCACTGGGTAAATCTTCGTGTACACCCTCTCTAACGGTTTCTGCTCATAGACCTCAAGAGTCACGGCTAATAGTTCTGCGGGCGTCATCCCAAGTTCTTTTGCAAGCATATCGGCGGCGAAGGTTGCATCCTTAGCAATTACCCCAAAGACTTCTCCTCGAGGTACTCGCATGGTTCTAACAACGAAAAGATACTTACTTTCACTTGGCAAGACTCGTTCAGAGACAGCCCTTCTTAGCAATTGTATGTTTCTTCTAACCTTCTGAGCTACTTCCATTTTAGTCCCTTTCTTCTGCAGTATTCTTTTATGAGTTGTTTTCCGAAGGGTGTTTCTAAGAGGGCTTCGACTAGAGTTTTCTTTTTGGGTTTCTCGAGGGTTGTTAGGTATCGGGTGAAGGCTTCAGCTTCGGCATCGGTGAATTCTTTAGGCTTCTGGACTTTTGACAAGAACTAGGTCAACCCTCACTGTGAGCTTTAACCACTTTTGCTAGAACTACTTTGTAAGGATGTAACTGAACGATTTCATTATATTTTTCTTCAGCATCCTCTTTGTATGGATATTCTTTGACAGCAACGGCTGTCTCCGATGTCCAAACTATTATAACGTGTGGATTATATTCTTTAGTTGATGATGAATGTTTCTCCAACGCTTGTCTTAACGGACCTTTTGGGAGAATGCCTAGGAGACCCTTGGCTCCCTTCACAGTCTCACTTCGTAGACTCCGAGTTTTCTCTCCACACTGGCCAAGGCGGCTTTAGCTCTTTCACCCGGCGGACTGGCTTGCTCATTCATAAGGGTTAAGGGTCTTCCAACTGCTCTTTCAATATCAAGCCTAGCTTGAGTTAGGGTTTGTCTGATGCTTCGGCGATCCAGCAGTGGGTACTCGTAGTATTTTCCAGGTGTCACACACTTGAGCGTGGGCACACCGTTTTTCATGTAGCCCACGCAGGACAGCTGCTCTTTTCTGATAGCTAATTCAAGGTCTGGAACAGAGAGGACCTCCGCTCCTCTCAAGTGAACGTGGAATGAGCCGATGGGAGACATGTGGTCGTGACAGTCGACCACAGTAACCGTGGTACGTTTACCCCAACACTCGTGGCTCAAGTGGATCTCACCGGTTGGAGTTTGACACAGCATAACGCCGACTTCGCGACCTTGCCTTTCAGCCTCCTTGACCAGCCGCTTCAGTTCCGAGCTATGCTTGTTTTTCAGTTCCAGAGTTTTAGCCTCAGGGTCAAATTTAGAACCCTCGAGGCCCCACAGAGCCTGAAGATTTCGCCTAAACCTCTCGAACAATTTCTTCACACCTCTCCGAAGGAATTATTCTTAGCTACGTAAATGTTCCAAGCACTCCAAACTATCGAGCCACAATGACGACAATGAGAACGTCGACTCATTTTTCTATTAGGTACTGACACTCCACAACTACAGTGGTGCATCACCTATCACCTTACACTATAGTGGGTTCTTCTTGTTCTTTAATTTCTTCCTCTCTTGTGTGTCTTCTTAACTAAGGTAGTTTCCACAGCTTCTTTCTTTATCATTCCCTCTTCCTCTTCCTTTAACCGGAATCTTGTAATGAGCCTAACCTTTAGCCTATCTCCACTGCTGATATCGTAGACATCAGTTAGGTCTCGCGGAAGGAATAAGTAGAGGCCATCTCCATGTTGACTAACCCTCAACAGGTCTTCCTGACCGATTTTTTTAGCTTCCACCGGACCCAAATATTCCACTTTAGAACTTGACTTCATTTCCTTATCCTCTGGGTATTATTCCATTACTACTGTACTGAAGGCCATATTAAATTTGGCTTTCCTTTAAACTCTTTTAGTGTTTTCCCAGGACTAAACTGTCCCCACACAAACTGCGCAAATGTTATTAATTTGGTTTCTCACCGTTATTTCTTATGCTTCCGAAGGAAAAGTTGAAGTGCCCTATCTGTGGGCGGATATCGGAAACCTATAAGGAACATTTTGAGCATTGGTCCTCCCACTACAGAAGTGCGGAATTGAAGGAAGAACAGATAACACCTTTAGACCACACCGGAGCTGTTAGATACTATAAAAGTCATCCTCGGCAAATAGAGGAGGGACTTAGGGTCATTGAAAGTGAGGTCTGGTTGTTTCGAGGTCGAATAGACCTTATCGGTATAGATAAATCCAATAACCTCGTCATAGTTGACATCACTGGAGGAAAAGACGAGAATAGAAAGATACAACAACTCCAAAAGTACCGAAAATACATCTTTTGGATAGGAAGACATATCTACGGTCTGGACATGCAAATGCCCATACGGCTTCTAATAGTAAGAATTGGTGGTGAAGTCAAGGAAATCCCGACACTGAATATTGAGTTCTCTAACCAGACTAAGAAAGGCTGACTTTCATGAGTGCCTATGCCATCGGGTGACAACGCTGTGGAGGAAGAAGAAGAGAGTTAGATCCCTACGGCTCACGGCAAAGGCTGTGCCGAGCGAGCATCACGCCGTGCTAAAAACTAGCTATCCTCACTAGTTTTATAAGTTTTACCTATCCCCCTCAGCCATTCATAAAGGTCGAAGGGTTCATGCTTCTCCTTTTCTTTCGCTTTCACTAGGCTCTCTCTCAGCAGGTCAGTGGATATCTTGAGGTCTTTGACTGATTCTTTAAGTCCCTGGGTTGCTTCGCCAATACCTTTCATGACATCTAGGTGTAGTCTGATCTGGTCGGTTAGAGATGTGATTGCATCGGTCTGTTCATGGATGGCGTGGAGTTGGGGCTTGATCCAGGTTGGCCAGCCCTCCTTTGTTTCGATATGCTCTGGATGGCTACCGTCTGCACCCATTGTCAACCCAAGAGATTCCGTGTAGAAGTCGATTTTAAACGGGGTAACTGGTCCAACCCTGAATGTGCGGTGCTTCTCAGCGGGTATGAGCAGCCGAGATTTCAATTCAGCCTGCTCGTCAGACAAGCCGCCTTTTAAGAATGCAATTTTGACGTGGCGCCGGAATATCTCAAAGTCCATATCCATGGAAGCAAGAATCCGAACGGTACCACTCTTCGGAAACACACGAACCGTAACAAACTCGTTGTGAAACTCCCGCATGTTATTCCGATTCGGAATAACATACCACTCGTCGACAGGACGCGGATCACTCAACTTGGGACGGCGCTTACCAGCCTTGGCAGCCAACACCGACAGAGCGATCATGTCCAGCGGCTTCTCAAGCTCCCAATCAACACGATGAGCAGACAGAAGCGGTTTTGGTAGTCGCCCTTGAACCTTAGTGCTGAGGTATTTTTTGAGGTGGCTTTTTTCGACTGAGACCATGTTGCGGTATTTTAGGTAGAGTTTTCTGTCGTCACTGAATAATATTCGGCAGACCTCTTTTGGGCTGGAATTTGGAAACTTCCACAAGAACTTGCGAATACGCTCTGTGACTCTTCCTTCTCTTAGTTCATCCTTAGTAATGTCTGTCAAGCAGCTTCATTCCAGCCTCTGTGCACAGGGATGAGCCGTGTTTGGTCTGCTGCCGTTTAAAACTTTAGTGTCTACGAATTTATACTTAACTGTGAAAATTTTAGTGTGCAGTGGAAATCAAGGGGTAGGTGAGCTTCATTCTCCTAGCTGGATTAGTTTCATAACCTTCTGGCTGAGCTCCTTGTCATAGGTTTCACGGCTAACCTCTATCTCTTGACCGAGTTTGTCAGTTGCCCACTTTCGTTTAAACATTGGATTCCATGATGTTTTTGAACCTCTTTCAAACTTTAGGAAATTACAGAGTGCTCGCTTGAAGTCGTCTCCAAGTAATGATTGGATCAAAATTTGTTCAAGTGGTTCTATCTTGTTGTCACAGAGAAGACGGACATGAAACCCATTTACTGTGTGATGGACGTAGACTCGTTTAACCGCTAAGCCGAGGTATTTGATAATCCAAATACGGTCCATGAAGTTACTAAGACCATTCTTGCCGTCTAGGTCAAGTTTTAGGAGTTTCAGAAGTATTCCCCGCCTTCCCATTCTTCACCAGTATCAACATCCATCTCAGATGGGTCGATTTCCTCCTCAGAATAGTCTTCATAACCGCTGTCATCTGGGTCATATGGACATTCATCGCATTTCTCAGGGTCAGGCCATTTGGATTCATCCATTGGTAGACTCTCAAGGCATTTGGGTCCACATTCTTCACAAAGATGCTTTGCACAGTTCTCTATGCAGTAGGGATCAAGTGCTTCTTTTCCACACTGCGAACATTTCAGAGGCGCTGAGCTGGCACTCAATAGAATTCTCCGCCTTCATCCCATTCTTCTTCGCCTGTTTCAACCCCGAGTTCTTCAGCCATCGCTTCATAGTCAACTTCTCCACTTATGGGGTCTTCCCAAGGAGTGTCTGGCTGTTCTTGGCAGACTTTATTGTAGCATTTCTTATGAAGTGTGCCGAGCACGCCTGGATGGTTCTCTTGGTTTTCAGCCCACCCTTGCTCTTCCTTGTCTTCGATGAGAAGTTGGCAGACGCAACATTTCATTTCTGGTTTATCCTCAGTCTTCATACTATATTCCTTCATTGTTTTCTTGTGAATATAGGATGGCTTGTGCGCAGGCTTGGCAGTAGACGGCTTCTTTTCCTTTTATTTTGAGAGTGTACTTTGGTTCTGTGAATGGAATTTCCTTACCGCACTTTGGGTTGGAGCATCTGTCTTTAACGTAGATGCCTGTGTCTCGGGTTTTTACTGGGGTGGGTGGGAGAAACTGGTCTAGGGTTGATGTTTTTCCTTCCACTCCTATTCCTCTTGGGGAACTTCTTCCGGGCAAACGAAAATCCTGATGAGTGAAAGATGATATTCAACAGCAGCCTTGAGAGTTTCATGTTTTTTAGTATATGCCATTGCTGGATGTTCATAGTCGACTACAAAGTTCTCTTGACTAAACTTCCTTAACTTTGCGTGAAATACCATAGTTTCAAGGTGAGGTTCCAGAATTGTTGAGATTACTAGAGCTTCACGCCGCTTAGGCAGTATAGGAATAAATGTTTTCATTTTTCTCTTTCCCTATTCCTCCTGGGGTTCTTCTTCAGTGAAGGCTAGTTGCATGTCTACTCTTCGTTTCTTTTTCTCGAGCATGAAGATTCTGTCACGTATTAGGTTTCGTATCTTTTTCTGTAGTTCCTGTGCCTTCCGTATTTCTTCAAAAACGGTTTTCAGAGTTTTTTTCTCGTCTTCGCTGCCGCATGCTCTCAGGTACTCGTCGGCTCTTGCCATAAGTTTGGTGATTTGACCCTCGAGTTTGAGGTTTCCTTCACCTATCTCGTGGAGGTTAACTTGTCTCTGTATGGTCAGTAGTGCTTCTGTTTCGAGTTTCCTCTGCTTTCTCAACGCCTTAATGTCTTCTTGGATCTCGAGTTTCTTGATGAGCAGGTTGACTCTTTCCTTTGAGGTCCAACCCTTTTTTGTGCCACATTCAATGCATATTGCGTTGCCTTCGTGTGGCTCGTAGTAACACCATACTCCAAAGGGAATCTTGGTAGGGCAGTGGACGCAGTTGGTGTCGATGGGAGAACGCATCAGCTTAACAGCTTCACTCATCGTTTACCTAGCAGCTCCTGAGAAGAATTTGTCGAGGGTTAAACTCTGCTCCATCCAAGCGAAGGGTCCGACTGCCCATCTAGCTGAAACCTCATTTGTTAGAACTGGTTTACCCTTTCTGTTCAACTTTATGAAGAGAGTTCTGCCTGTTTTGTTCACTACTTTAAAGTTGATTCCCGCCATCCACTTACGAATGCATGTTGGGTTCTCTTCTGCATGTTCTTTAACTTCTTTCATTCATAACTTCTCCACAACATTTGTAACTTGGATTTCAAACTGCTTGCTGCTTGGGTGATAAAGAGTTTGAGTTATGTCGGCTTCGAGGTGGGGTTTATTCTCTTTGGGATAGCCTATGACAAGCGATGCTTTTCGGAGTTTGAGTTCATTGGTAAGGTCACACGGCTTGTTTAGTCCTTTTATCGCCTCGGAATACATAATGTCTTGAATATGCCAAGGTTTTCTGAACAACATACTGATCCAGTAGTCGGTGGCGTTTCTCCACTCACTTGTTTTTCGTCGGGCCTTAATTTCTTCATAAAGGTTAACCATAAATCCCCGACAACGGCAGCCTGAATAGCCACATGAGGAAGGATTACCACGATAAGTGTGGGAAGGATAGAATGGGTGTCCACATCTAGCGCAGAGCTGCTCGCTGTCTGGCTTGTGTTCGGGGTCAAATGGAAATAGCTTTTTAAGATGAAAGATTATTCGAGACTTGGAGCTTTTCAATTCTACGGGGAACCCTTCAATTGTTAAGTTTGATTCAGTATAGTCTCGCCACAAATGTTCCACGCTTTCAAGAGTTACGCGTTGGTTTTGTGCTTCTTTCTTCACTCTGGCAATATCTTGATCAATGAGTTCCTTTTTCCTTGTTTCCGCGTCTTCTCTATTAAGAAAGATTACGTGTATATCTTTTCGGCAGCCATTCTCTGGGTCGCATACTTCATGCCAGAGTATGTAAACGCGCATTAAGGGTTAATCTCCCATCCTGTGGTTTTGTGGACAACTACCCAAACGAGCTGCCAAAATTCAGAGCCGTAACACAAATCGTAACCGAGTAAATATAAGAGGTCCTTAACTCTCTGAAAAAAACTCATGGTTGACCCCTCTTCCTCTTCCTTCTCGCTTGACACCTTGCACAACTACAAAATTGCCCATGATAGAACCGATCAGTCTGTGAGGCTGATTCCATTTTGGTTAATCCTCCCAAGTGAGTTTACCTGGCAACCAGGTTCCGTCGGCAACGAGTTTCCACTTGATAGCGTTGAATGTTACATCCCTATGCTCTTCACAAGTGTAGGTTACAACCTCAGCGTTGGGGAGTCTGTTCTTGATGAGGTACCTTGCAGGTTTTCCACACCAACAGTTTTTCGTGTTCTTCCAGTCTTTTTCCATCTCAGCTAGTTCTCCTTTCAATATCCATAGGACATGTAGTTACATCTTTTCATGGTTGGGCTAATTTATAGACGGTTAATTTACCGTGTAGTTCCTTGGCAATTTTTCCCTCTGCTAATAAATCATTAAAGTCGGAGAACTCAAATGTTGGAACATACCGCATTACTGTTCGGAGCGTTGTTGGTTTAACCCAACTTTTCAGGAAATCAAGTATCTTCTGTTTTCTAATCGGTTTTTCAATTTCCCAAACACGTGCACGGAGCTGCTCTACTTGTTCTTGAAGTTTTATTATACCTAAGTCACTTTTCAATCCATCATAAGTAACAAGGTAATTTTTTCCATCGCTTCCATGAAGCCGAACCTTATACGTTAGCACCATTCCTATGACCCTCTCCTAACTCACCCAAAAGCCAGTCTAATACCTCTTTGAATTTGTTTGCTACTTCAGTGTCGCTTGGATTCTCGTATTCGATTTCGATTTTGCCGACCTTAACGCCTCCTCAAGAAGTTTCAGCAACAGAGACGAGGCTCCATTCCATTGTCGATGAAGCGGAACCTTGCCATTTTCTCTCTCCTTTTTCAGTAGGGCAAGCATGTCACAAACTTCAGCTAACCCAGCGCATATGGTAGCCTGCTGCATCGACTTGAAGCTACCCCCCGTTTGAGAGACCTTCTGTAACATACGGAACTGTTGCCCTATTCGCTTGAGCTCCCTTACTTTTTCTTGTCTCGTGGTCATGGATTCACCTCTTTCGTCTTATTCTATGAAGTTTACGAGGTCTGGTCGCTTGTATTCAAGTGTGTGAATACTCGGGTTTTTGCGACGTCCTAAGAAGTGTTGCTTAACAAGTGATGCTAAGGCTTTGCCGAGGAATACTTTTTGTGTTTTGGGGTTTGAGTCAATTACCCAGCCGCGTGTCTCGAATTCCTTTTCGATGTCGCTTTGAGTTCTCCAATTTTCTAAAACCCCTTCTTTCTCCAGCCATATTACTCTGCCTTCAATTGTTGTGGGTTCAGGTCCTGCCTTGAACTCTACCTTGGGTGGCTGCACCTTCACCATCCATCTGATTTCCCCGATTGTTGCTTCGCCTTCAATGGTTTGTCTGGGAAGTTTCTCAGCCCACTCTTGGAAGTCTCGCATTTTCTGCTCGATACGTACAATGTCATTGCTTAGAGAGACTAAAGCATCAGTTCTCCGGTTCACTTCTCGAATTTGCTCGGAAACAGATCCCTCGAGTCCAGAGAATTTGTCAGCAAGGTTATCGATACGCTTGTTTGTCTGTTCGAGGCTTCGGTAGATACCGGTTAATTCTTTATGCTGTTGTTCACTGTGCTCCTTAAGCATCTTCTCTACAGTTTCCATCCAGCCTCCAAAGTCCTCTGCTTCCATCCTTGCTTTTTCGATAGCCATCTGCCGCTTTTCAAGAATCCAATTCTTGACGACTTCGGGTTCTAGGGCACCTTTAGCTACAGCGATAGCCATGCCTTGAGGTGTGTCCCATGGCCACACGTAGATTTCGTCAACAGTGTTTTTGATGCCATTGGCGACTATGAAGTGTCCGAGTTTGGCTTTCTGAATCTTTTCTGGTGGAATGTCGGCGCCGAGGGTTTGCTTTAGTATGCGTTCAACCTCGTCTGATTGCATCATTTTACCCATGACCCAGATGCTGACTTGGCGTAGATGGGTTTTGTCGACACCGCCTAGGTCTTGAGCGTCGATTGTTAGGAAGTTGCCGTTTGTGGCGCCTTCTCGGATGTACTTCTCAAACAGCAGCTTGACTGGGGTGTTTCTGCCTTGTGGCAGCATCTTCCAGGCTTCGGGTAGCCCTAAGTCGGTATCGTTCTCGCGCGCCAAGATGATTCTCATGCAGCTTGCGATGCAGAGTGTTTGTACTTCTTCAGCTTCGTACCAAGGTGTTAGGTCCATCACGTTTAATCCTGGTTTCAGCTCAAGTTCGTCACTGAACTGGTCTTTTGAGGCTCTGATGACCGGAATAATTTTTTCAAGGTAGGCGTAAAGGTGAGTGTAGATTTTCAGGTCAAAATCTTTCAGCTTCTTACCGGTCTTAGGTTCTTCACCTTTCTTTATGGCTTCTCCGAGTCGCTGGAACACTTCTTCCTCGCTTTTCGCTGGGGTTGGGTACTTGCAGATGTCGTAGAGCCAAGGAGTTTCAAACTTCAGTTTCTCGTGCCAAGAGGCTTCAAGTAGGCCTCGTACATGTTCCCAGTCTCCTTGAGGCCTATAGAATGGTTTAACACGGTTAGCATCGAGGAAGGTTTTTTCACCGCGTTTCGTGAGGAAAATGAGAATCTTACGTTTTGGATCCACTTCGGCTTCTCGGTGGAATTTAGCCTCTTGAGCCGTGGTTTTGCCGCTTAGGTCACTCATACCGGTGAAGGCGGTGTGGTGAATCTGCAACTCATAGGGTTCAGCACTATCGACCTTAAAGCCCAGTATGACTTTCATCCTCTATCCTCCGTGGACAGGAAGGTTTGTAGTTTTTGCCATGTTTCCAGGAACTCTTTACCTTTTCGAGTTGTTTGGAACTTTTGAGGCTTTTTTCTGTCAGTCAATATTTCAATCAGTTTGAAGCGGAGTGCCAGCTTTTTCTTATCCCGGAAGACACCCCATGAAGTTTCCATTTTGTAGTACAGTTCACTCACCGAGATTGGTTCTTGGCAATTCCCAACCATTTCAGCGAGTGTCTCGTGTGCACATCTTTTTCTAGTCAACATATCTGTCAGAGAAGAACTATAGACGAAATCTATATAAATAAGTTTCGATATATAAGATTCTGGGAATTTAATGCAGAGAACAGTTAAACTGGCTCTGGCGTTGATGTTGATTTTGACAGTGATTTACTTTGGTGCAGTAGTATACGTCAATGCAACATCTAACGAAGATATCAAGAGCGAGATAGAATTCTATGCGGTTAGACACGAAGCCAGTGGAAATGAAACAGTGCATACGCCGGAAGAACTTGGAATCGAATTCGGTGAACCATTAGAACATGAGGATGGTTATTGGCTTAACGTTACAGATCCACAATGGCTTCTTCAACTTGTTCAGAGTGAAGACGAAGTTTTGGTTAGTTACCGAAACGAGGTTTACAGGGTTTATCATTCTATCAGCGACTCTCTCTATATGCCATCACCTCCACCTGTGCTTATTCCAGTATCCATAGGATTGGCGACACTCGGTATTGGAATATTCTTCCTCAGAAGGAAGGCTAAATGAAGCATATTGTAATTCTACTCACTCTGATTTTGTTGGCTTCATTAGCGGTTCCTTCAGTTCTCGCTGAATCGTGGGATTTGATCGATTCTTTCACGGCATTGCGAGCGAGGGCGTATCAATACTTAGCTTGGAAGCAGGCAACTCTTTTTGAAACAATACTAGTGGCTTATGATGAAGAATACGGTTCTCATGAGTTCTATAAAATTACTCCATATCTCTTAATTCCACAAACTGCTACTCAGCAAATTACGTGGCAGATGGCGCGGGCATTATACTGGTGGAAAAAAGACTTTGGGGGTCATATGGTCTACTACGTAGTTAAAATGACCACGTGGGATTCAGATGACACTCCTAAATGCTTAAGCGATATGCTTTTTGAAGCTATAGATGAAATTGGTTTTAAAAGCGGCAACTACTTTGACGGAGTTAAAGTTACGACTCTCGTGGCTTTTACTGCGCAGAACACGACTTCAAACTCAATGGGAGTTGCTTTTGCAGGTCAAAAAGCGGTCATGGTTAGGCATACGTATGAAATGTTCGATGATAATGTAGTGAGCCATGAATTGGGACATATTTGGGATACTAATCCACCAGCAGACACGGAACACGGAAGGTGTCGGATGTCTTACACATGTGAGTATATGTGGTTCTATAACGAACCTTTACAACCATTTTATTCAACACCAGCAACTTTCGCTATGTTCCAAACACAGCGTTGGGCTATCTGGGCTTATGAATGGTGCACTGAATGTCATGATATAATGGTGGGAAACATGAAGGAAGCGATGTGTGGAAGTTCCGAGTCTATCGAGGTAACGATAAATATTGCGGATCCGCCAATCTTCTACCCAAAGGAAAGTCTTTCACGCAAGCGTCTAACACAAACCTAACAGAGTAGCGGTGTTCTTGAACCTCCGCCTCCACCCGTATCTTCAGCAGATTCTTTTGGTGTTGAAGTAGTGTCGACTGAGGTTTCCTTCATTAGAGGGAATGAATCTCTGACTTCTTTACCTCGTAGCGTTGTCACTGTGTAGGGTGTGTCTCCTATTCCATCAGCGTTTATGTCGGAGCCGTTATAATCGCTCCAATAGTTGTAATTCCAGTTGCCGCAGGTTGTAGCGTCAGGGTGAATGTAGCCTTGGTGAGTGTTGTTCTTGAAATTGTTGTAGTTGACTTGGTAGTTCATTATAGTGGGAGAGACTATAACGCCCCACAAGTTGTTTAGGAATGTATTGTATTCCATGTTCACGGTAGACTCATCCCAAATCCACACTGCGCCACCGTTATTATCAGCTAGATCAAAGCAATTTGCTATGGTGGAGTTGAAAACCTTAATTCCCAGTGCTCTATAGAGCATTATACCCCATGTTGTATTTCCAATAGTTGCATTGACAATGTTTGTAAAATTTGAACGTGCAATACCGATTCCGGCATAGGACCTTGCTATAGTGACATTGGAGATAGTAACGTAGTTGGATTTATAAACATAAATTGCGCTTCCGTCCAGTTCTAGGTAGTGACAAAGCTCCGGTAATTCTAATGGTATAGAGCCGTTGCCGTTGCCAAAGCGAATGATGTTTCTAATGGTGAAGCCTTGAAGAGTAACATTTGGCGCTGTGATGATTACGCCGACTTGGCTTCCGCCTCCATCAATCATAGTGTTTTTGCCGATTAAAGTGAGGCTCTTATTCACGTTCACCACACCACAGTATTCTCCACCGGGTATGGAGAGCACGTCACCCGGAGACGCCCTATTTATGGCTTCTTGGATTTCGCTGAAGTGAATGGTTGATTCGATTGCATAGTTTGTTACTACTGGGAATAGACTGTAGAATAAAGAGGTGAAAACCAGTAACGTTATAATGGCGCGACTGCTGTGGCGCATAAAGCTTCCTCGAAAGAGATGAGGTGGTTGGAGAGATTTATTCTTTGGGGTTTGGGTGATCCAAGTTAAGCCCTCAGATGTTATTGCTGGAGCAGCAACCACGGGAACCGTATAGGACACGATCAATTTAACCTGAGTACAGTAAATAATACTGGTTGTAAGCTTAGCATCTCTCCTTGTGATCCCGCAGCAGCCAATCTCCATTGCATCAACCTCTGCCTCAGTCCATGCCAGACCCGTGAAGGGGCTATTTGCGTAGTCTGTTACGATGTCTGTCCATACATCAGGGTCGGGGTATGTCCATGCGCCGAAGGCATCTGTACCAGCGTCATTTCGCAATAAAGTTCGTCCTTCACCTTCAGCACCGATAGGTGTTGGAGTAGAGTAATCTTGATTAAGTATTCTAACGTTGGTTATTGTTGCGCCAACCGGTAAACCCAATGCTTGATGCGCATAGCTATCACGTTTCTCTATGTTAGGCTCACCGGTGCTTGTTACAATGTAGGATGAGAATTCATCTGGTGGCTCTTCGTCAACAACGGTCCAATGTGTGCTACCGGCTGGATGCACTGTTGGCCACTGAGTGTAGAATCCAACTCCGTTTGGATACACTGTAGTTGTAGGCATCTAGACCACCCATCTTTCAGGGATTTCCTCATACGTCATTTCGCCACTAGCACTTGTGATTTCGTCTGCATCACGCATCTTCGCCAAGGCATCTTTGATTTTGGTTCCAGTCGTATCAATTTTAGCCTCCGGTATCACAATGGTAATTACTAATTTACCCGCACGCATTTTTTCATTCACCTCCTTAAACTGCTAATGTTTCGGTGCTCGCACTCGCCGTAATGTTCACGGCGTTGGTTGAATATATCGTAAGCGCCGTATTCGCTGGGCCATCAAAGTTTTCTCCTATCTTGTTTACGATAATACTTCCATTGGCCGGCAAATAATAACTCTCAAATGCAGTGGTTCCCCAGCGTAAGTCGATAGCCGTAATTGCGTCTACACTCACTTGAAGACGCTTCAGTCTCAATTTGAATCCTGCTCCAGGCGCATTCTTGATTGTTGCTGTTCCACCCGCTCCTATGGCTTGACGGGCTAGGTAGCCTCCTCCAGCCGCAGTGGGAACAGTAATGGTCTTTTGAACATCTTGTATTAATCTTGGGTCTATCTCTGTTCCTCCACTGCGTAACTGAACATAGGCATCTCTAGTTGTGGCTCGTTGTGCAAGTTGCCCTTGGTCACCATAGACTATGCCTACTAATCTACTTGCTCTATCTATGACATCGACATATCCTGGACGAACCGCACTGTCCATAGGAGGCATACGGTTAGCGAAAACATCAACTATAGACGCGAAGATGGGGTTACTTACGCTGAGTTCGCTTCCACCTTGTCTTATAGTTGTTAACAGTTCATAGGTTAAAGCTCTCTGCTGTAACTGTTGAGATTGGCTTCCATAAACTATGCCCACTAGCCGAGCGGCCCTGTCGACTGCATCCACTAATAACTCGTAAGTAGTGGCTTTTTGTTGTAGAATCTGGTTCTGGCTACCATAAACTAGACCCATCTGCCTAGCAGCTCTGTCCACGACATCAGTTAACAATTCATAAGTGGATGCTTTTTGCTGGAGCAGTTGACTTTGAGAACCCAAAACTTGCCGTGCATCGTAAGCTACACCAGCATCAGTTCTTAATACGGAATAAAGCTCATCTGTTGTTTTAACTAATGCTCGGATACTTCGTGGGTCAACAACAGCTCCGCCATAGACAATTTGGCTGTGAAGAGGATTTGTGAGACCAACAGCTGAGCCTAAATAGCGAGCTATGTCTACTTGTCCAAGTTGCCTAGCCCATCTATCACTTACATCAACAGTCCCGGAGATTGTTATTACACCCTCAACTTTTACCGTCCCATCAGATTTGACTAAAATCTTAGCGTAAGTACCGGGTGCTCCTTCAATTTCTCCCCAAACCACAATACCTAAAGTTTGATATTTATCCAATAACTGCTGTAGCAGTCTCTCTTCTCTTTCCGACCGGTAGCCCATTATTTAATCCCAAAACTCTTTATTTCTCAACTAACTTAAAGCAGTTAGGTGGTAACTTGCCTCTGGAAAAGAAATATATTATCACAGCGGTTAGAGTAGAGTCTAGCAACATCATAATACTAGAAACACTTGATAAGTCGTCCACACCGGAAAAAGGGTTTATCAAAACTGCGGTTTTCCGTCTTGGAACAGAAGATAAAGAGTATGAAGCCTTGGGAGAACCGTCCGTCAGGAAAACACTAAAAGTTACGATAGAAGTTGAGACACCTACAGGACCTTCCGGTTAATAATACCCTGTCCTTCTAACAGTTGCTGACTCCCCTGGAGCAACACGCATAGTAACATGGTCTATTGTGGCTCTGGGCTTTCTAACGGAGATTTGTTCTTTGTCCTCGATTGAAAGCTCCTTATCTCCATTTACTCTAACGTAAACCGTATTCGGTCCTTTATTGAAGAAATCTATACCACGTATTTTTCGGTATGGAGACTCTGTTATGAAACTAGTGTAGGAAGTAGTGGTAACGGTTACATCTTTTATGGGAAAGGTAACACCTTCCGGAGTGGTTTCCTCCATGTGCTTTAGAATTTTAGCTTGGAGTTCGGAGAGCTCAACTAGTGTTTCTCCGATATCCATGAGCAGAACCGTTTGCAGGTCTGGGGGAACCTCTTTCTTTTCTTTAGCCCTATCCAAGACGGATGACAACTTACCTGAGGCAGCCATCCTTATTCCCTAACTTCACGATGAACTGTGAGCTGTCGTTTTCTTCCCTTACTGTCTATCCATTCCCAGGTTTCTACGTTCGCCATAGTGGGTGAGAGTGAACCGTGACCTATAGGTCTTAACCTAGTTGTCTCACGCAATGTAAGGAGTATGTTAAGGAGTGGCCAACGCCAAACTCCTAAACCGAAGCCGGCGAACCTGAGTGCACGGACTGGACGCTCAGCCAAGCTCTCACCAAATAAAGTTTAGTTATAACTATTTTTTAAATGCTTTGCTTGGGATTTTCAATCTGGTTAACCGAGAACTAAACTCCGTATCTGAACGGTTGTTAAAGCTAATGAGGCCACTTTGGTGAAAGTGGGCAAATCGATTTTTACAATTTTACCACCATTAAAACACCCCGCGAAAAGGTTGTTGCCACTGATGACGAAAGTCGGATAAAAGAGGTCTTCGTCAACGGCAAGGTCTAGGCTTGATACCTCCTTAAATGTTGATAGGTCAATTTTTACGACCTTGCTAGGGGCCGTGGTACATCCTGCATAAAGATAATTGCCTTTCACAGCTAGTTGCATGGCGAAGACTTCTCCGGCAGCCAACGTTAATGTTGCGACCTCGGTGAATGTTGGCAAATCGATTTTTGCAATTTTTCCATCTATGCCTTCTTCTAGACCAGCGTAGAGGTAGTTACCACTAATGACCAAATCCCAAACCGCATTTTCAATCAATGTTAAAGTCGAAACCTTCTTGAAGGTGGATAGGTCAATTTTAACAATTTTCCCTGGAAAAGTTCTACAACCAACGTAGAGATAGCCACCACTTATAATTAAGCTTAGGATGTTGTTTTCTCCCGGGGCAAGAGTTAAGGTTGAGACTTGAGTGAAGGTAGACAGATCAACCTTTGCAACTTTGCCTGGCATCGTGTAAAATCCAGCATAGAGATAACCTCCACTTATAGCCAGCCGATAAGGACTATTCTCACCTACTGGATGAGGAGTTAAGTAATCGGTGACTGAGAATGCAGATTTATCAACTTTTATGATGTTACGATTAGGAACATTTGAGTCATCACCTACATACAGAAAGGCATCGCTATTTACCAAGCAAAGGGTTCCAGGTGGTCCTTCACCTACATCTAAAGAGGCGACTTCACTGAAGGTACTTACATCAACTTTTGTAATTCTAGCTACTAGTGCTGCGAAGTAATGCCCAGCATATAACGTAGGTGCCACTTTCCCCATGCTTGTTAGTCCAGTATCACTTCTTCCGCGAATGCATTGATTTTCTACGCCACCACCACTTTTAAGAGGCACAGTTTCCCACCTAGTCAGACCCTATAACGATGAGTGATACGGCTCCCACAACTATTTCGAGTTTACCGTCATTGTTTATATCGTCAATGCTTGGCACGGTATATTGAAAAACGTTTCCTCCATCAAAACGCCATTTTAGTGTGCCATCATATTTTAAGCAGTAAAGGTAGTGGTCGTTGGAGCCGAAGACTACCTCATAGTAGCCATCTCCATCTACGTCAGCGATTGAGCCACTGTTGAAGACGAAGCTTCCAGTTTTATAACGCCATTTTAATTTTCCATCTCCTTTAAGGCAATATAGGTAGGTGTCAACTGACCCTGCCAAGCACTCAACTGTTCCATCTTTGTCTATGTCGAAGCTTCCACCCCAATAGACCCGGACGGCGCCTCCCGTTGTGTATGTCCATTTTTGGGCGCCATCTACTTCGTAGCAACTAATGTCCCATCCGTTTCCAACAACGATTTCGAGTTCCCCGTCATTATCAACATCGCTTAGGTACAATCCCCTTGTGGAAGAAGTAGCAGCTGAAGTCCATTTTAATGTGCCATCTGCTTTGATACAGCGTATGCTAGTCCAAGCGGCAACCACGATTTCCACCACTCCATCGTTGTCAATGTCTGCTACAGCTAGACCCCTGACAACATTGCCAACATCCAGTTTCCAGCTGAGGGTTCCATCAGGCTTTAAAACATAGAGGTAGCCATCTTCTGAGCCCGTAATTATCTCTATTTCTCCATCATCGTCAAGGTCGTAGAACGCAAAATTACTCGCGTAGCTTACGATTCCATCAGTCAGATAGGTCCATCTTAAGGTACCATCGCTATTTAGGCAATGGAGCAGGAAGGACCCGACAAAAATTTCAGCTTTCCCGTCTTGGTCAACGTCAAAGACCCCTACCGAAGTTGAGATCACCCCCCCTGCGTCGTACTTCCACTTGAAAGTGCCATCACCTTTCAAGCAGTAAACGATGCCCGTAATGCTTGCGAATATGATCTCTACAACGCCATCACCGTCGATATCAGCTATGCAGGGAGCGCAATTTGAAATGTTACTGATATCGGCGGCAGCGTATGTCCAAAGTTTTTTTCCTGTTAATATGTTTCCTTTTCCATACTCATGTGTTCCAAACTGCCGAAACATAATAGATTTTCTGGGAAAATTTGGATCGATGGAAGCCACATAAGCGCTCGGGTTCATCCAGTGTGGCGTGGGTAAAGATGCTAGAGGGTTAAAAACGCCAAGTCGAAGTCGCCTTCGCAGTCCATCCCCGAAAGGCATTTATGTCAACTACCGTTTCCACGCTATAAGCTCCGCTTCCAGTCCAGACTGAACCGCATTACCAACGTATACTGTTTTGAAATTGAACCAATCTATCAGAATTGTTTGGGGATACGTGAGTGCGTCAAAGGTTAGTCTATGGTCCTTGTTTTTCTCATTAATATAGAGGTCGAATGTACCAGTGTTCCGAAATACGGTTAACGCTATTACGTTTTTATCTTTGAATTTTGAAAGCTCTTCGATTGTCGCGTCTGTTGACCTGTCTGTGCTCAGGTCTACGGTTTCCACACAGAGGTCGTTAGCAAATTTCAGAGCACCATGTTTCTCAAGAGCATCCACAAAAAGGTTGGTAAACTCTTCTCTCGACAACTGAATAGCCGGAACCTTGACAACAGGAGGCATTCCGGGACGAACCACAACAGCCGGCGGAGCAACAGTAACAGGTAACCTCTGACTGATTTCATCCAGCTTCGCCCTTATAGCCTTGAGTTCCTCGAGCATCTCGCGGTAAGGATGAGGGAATCTTTGATCGATTAATGGTTTTTCCTTGAAGCTTTTTAAACGCTCAGCCAACAGAGCCCAACCCCGAGATAAAATACCTCAGCTGTTTTATTATGTGTTCCGCTTCATTTAGCGTGAGGCTTGGATAAATCGGGATGGAAACGAGTTGCTCTACAATTTTTTCCGTTACAGGCAACTTAGTTTTTTGACCTTGAATCATGTGGTAGTAACTGTATTGATGGCAACCCCTTGCATAATGAATCCCTATTTCGACTCCCTGCTCCCGCATGTATTTGATGAATCGATCTCTATGCTTGATTTTTAATATGAATAAATGATATGTACTTCTGGGATCGTAGGGCAACGTTTCCACACCTTTAATGCCCTCGAGGCTTTTACAGTAAAGTTCTGCTATTTTCCTCCGCATCTTAGCTTCAGCATCAAGTCTGTTTAAGCTGTCTAAAGCAACTGCCGCCGACGGTTCAGTCATATAATAATTCCAACCTAAGCTCTCCACGTTATACATGGGACCTTTATGAGTGCGCGCGTCAACTCCGCAGAAACGTAATGTTTCAAGCCTCTCTTTAAGAAGAGTGTTTCCACCGTTGAATGTTATGATTCCGCCACCTAAGCTGCATACAGGTTTTACTGGGTGGAGGCTGAAGCAACTTCTGTCGAAGAAAGAGCCTATTTTCTTGCCATCGTAGGTTGAGCCGTGAGCGTGGCTGCAGTCATCTATGACCCATAAATTATGCTCTGCAGCGATTTTCAATATCTCTTGGTTATTGCAGGATCTCCCACCGAAATGCACTGGAATTACACCTGTCGTCTCAGGAGTAATTTTTGCTTTTAAGTCTTCAACATCTATGTTCAAAGTGTCTTCTTCAACGTCAACAAATACGGGTCTACTTCCACATGCTGTTACAGCGTGAGCTGTTGCAACGAAGGTTAGGCTGGGAACAATAACCTCACCATTGGGAACTCCTTGTAATGCCAAGTAGAGCGCTGCGGTTCCTGAGTTAACGGCGACGGCGTATCTGCATCCAATGTACTGAGCGAACTTCTCTTCAAACTCCCTAACTCTTGGACCACCCTGAGAGAAAGCTATCTGCCCACTTTTGATGATTTCCGCCACGTCTTTTATGGCCTTAGAACTAATACTTGGTCGGAATAACGGTATTATATTCATCCCTCAATATTCCGTATACGTGTTCATCCCAGAATTGGCCGTCGCAGTAGTGAGCTTTACGATGTTTACCTTCATACTTGAAGCAACACCTCTCGAAAAGTTTTATGCTCGGCTCGTTGTACTCATATATTATAGCGTAGATTCGGTTGAGTCCAAGAGTTTTGAATCCATAGTGTAGAAGGAGTTGTAGTGCTTCGCTTGCCAAGCCTTTTCCTTGCCAGTCAGGGTTTCCGAGATATATGCTGACCTCGGCATGCCTCTCTTTCCAGGCTATATGGGTTAACCCACAAACACCGATCAAATGGTTTTCTGTTTCGATACAGAACATTATATCCTTCGGGGGTCTGGTGAGAGAGATTTGTCTAAGCCACGCTTCTTGATTAAGCATATTCAAGAGCGTGTATTCTCGAGCATTCTTCCTTATATGAGCAAGGTTTCTCCAATCACGAAGTTGCTGGAGGTCTTCGCTCTCTACAGCCCGAAACTTAACTTTCACCCCTTCAATCATAAGCAACCTTCCAAGCCACGTATTACCTTCATAAGTTTCTGAAGTTCTGCTACTGTTATACTACAGCAGCCATCAGGTGTCTTGTCTCTAAAGGATTGGTGTAACATGACATGTGTTTCAATAATCTTGGCGTTCCTACAGACTGCAGCTATGCATGGATAGATACTTGGAATATGATTGCTATATCCATCCTCATACTGATACTGTATACCGCGCTTTCCAAAGTTAAAGTCTCTCATGTCAGCTGGATACTTGGGAACACAGTTTAGATAGGTGGCTCTGGGAAAAAGGTTTCTGAGCATCTGCCAGTCACATCGATAACCTGTTGAAATAATCACCGGCTTGCCCGTCTCCGAAATGCGCTTTAGAATACTAAGTGAGTTGAGATCCTTCAAGGCGGCTGTTCTCGACGCAATCTTGTACCATTTGATAGGAGGACCTTCCTTAAAATCTCGACCTAAAGATTCAAGGAAATCGACTGCCTCGATATAGAAACATGATGCAAAAACCTCTATTCCTACTCTGTCACCGTACTGCTTGAACTCTTTAAATTTCTGTAAGGAAAGCTCGTAGGGCTTATACTTCTGCCAATCTTCACCGTAGAGATCCGTTGCTCTCCACAATTGAAACTTTACGCTGGAGACACCTGCATCAGCACATGCTTTGATTAGAGTCTCACCGTACCTTGGAAACCAGTTGGATCCCAACTCGCATATCACTTCTACCATTAAACTAGACCTTCTTTAGTCAGGATTTCTTTAAGCTCACTTACTGTAAGCTTTTCAGCAGTTTCACTTGAATACATAGTTAGCTCAGGAAATATCAAAGGAGAGTTGAAATAGAATCGTAGACCAAACCTCTTTATTGTTGATTCATCTGGCAGGATAGCATAATCCTCATGGGGACCAAAGATCGCGGCGGTTCTCATCTCGAACTCGTTAATAAGAGTTTCATGTGGTTTTTCTCCAGGTCTAACAGAGATCTCTTGAACGGTGTGGTTTGTGCCTGTAGCTTGACTGAATGCTTCTAGTAAGTCTTTTACATAATACGCTTTAAGTTTAGGCACAAAGATTTCGGCTCCTTGGCCTGCTTGTAAGGACCTGAAGATGAAGTCTATTCCTTCTTTCATGGTTACGTTGAAACGGGTCATTTCACCCCCGGTGAGTGTTAGAGGGCTATTTCTGGCGACTTGTTCTTTCCAAACGGGGATTACAGAATCAGCTGACCCCAGCACGTTGCCATACCGTACGCAGAAGAAACGGGCTTTCCGTTTTCCCTTATAATAATTGGCTGCTACAAAGATTCGTTCCATGGAAAGTTTTGTGGCACCATACAGGTTTAGAGGGCTGCAGGCCTTGTCAGATGATATGGCGACAACTTTTTCTACGGCTTCGGTTCCCAGGGCAGCTTCCACAACATTCTGGCTACCAAAAATATTTGTCTTTACAGCCTCAAACGGGTTGTATTCACAGCTTGGAATGATCTTGTAGGCTGCCGTATGGATTACAATGTGGCAGGTTTCTATGGCTCGTTTCAATCTTCTTAGATCACGTACGTCACCCACAAAAAACCTCAGTCTTTCATCTGTGTATTCACGTTCCATTTTGCCTAATCCAGATTGGTTAATATCATAAACTACTATTCGCGATGCTTGCCCTTCCAAGAGTCTTTTCACTAAAGCTGAACCTAGGCTTCCAACACCGCCTGTTACAAGGACGTTCTTGTTTGTGAAGCTCATGATTTAGGTCCTCGTTCTTTTAGTTCTCGGAGGAACCACTGCCACTCAATGGCCCCAAGAAAGACTGCATCATCCCACAAACTAAGAGGATCCTGGTCTAGGCGTTTGGCATAGTCATTAATTTGTGTCATCCAGTAGTGTAACATACGCACATTATCTGGGTCCTTTCCATTAGTGAAAAGGTTATCCAAGTCTTCCATGGTCGGAAGTTCTAAGACGTGTAATTTACCTTCAACTTGTATCGGTTGCACCATAATTTTCTCCTCATTATGGAATTGTAGTCCATATTTTCCATAAAAGCCAAATGAAATATGCTAAAATAACTCCAGCGGCAATAGGTGAACAAATCCAAAAAAGGTCTTTCAACTCATCGGGAATTTTCATGTTTTCCCTCCTCACTCAGGAAAACTATGCAGTAACAGCTTAGCTATTTTAAGGTCTTCTGGAGTGTCTACTTCAAAGTTTGTCCATGGGGGAGAGATAATGACTTCCGTGTTAAGCCCTAAATATGGATGTAAACCCGTGACGTGTTTAGTCTTCATTAGGGTGCTTCGCCTTATCGCCTGCACGGCTGCATCAACTTCGTAGAACTGCTTTTGGTCTTGCTTACGGAAAACCTGTTTAACAAGGCTTATGAAGGGTTTTCTCTTGTCCCAAGGATAAACAAGTTTACCCTCTTTCACCAAATATGTATGGTAGGGGTAATACACCTCTTTCACGGTCACTGCTGAATCTAATGTTTCATCGTTTCTCAAGAGGTCGACACATGCATCAACCTGCCCCGGTACCCGTAGCACCACATTTGCCTGTAAGAGAACAACTATGTCAAAGTCTATCCGCGCCAGTTCCAACACACCTACAGCGTGGTGTACTGCCTCCTGAATTGGGCTGTCATCTCTAGCAAACTCGGGTGGACGTCTAATCATCATTATTTGATATTCTTTGTTCAGGAATTTGAGCAATTCATCATCGTCACTTGAAGCACAGACAAGTCCTAAGTTACTCTTCATAGCTACCTCGGCAGTGTGGGCTATCAAGGGCTTTCCGGCTAGATCAATCATGTTTTTTCCAGGTAATCGCTTACTGCCTTTTCGGGCTGGGATTATTCCTATTGCTCTTTTAGTTTCTTCCTCCATGAAGAATTTCCTCCTTTGCGTTTAGAAGCTCACTCTCGCTGAGTGACGTAAAGTTAAAGATGATATCACGCTGCTCATGGCCACTCAACTCTACGAGGTACTCTTCCTCATTTGTAATGAACCCTGCAGAACAAGCATATCTGTAAAGCTCAGTACCTGGATAGGGCGTCGGAAAGAAGACTTGCTCTGGCGGAAATCCAACATCCTTTACCCCTTCAACCGTCTCAGCAATGGTTTCCTTAGTCTCTCCCAAAGGGTAGCCGAGAATCAACGTATACTGAACATCAAAACCCATTTGTTTTGCCAATTTCAGATTAGCCTTAGCATTCTTCACATCCAAGTGTTTATTCATAGCGCTCAACACTCTTGGAGAAAATGATTCAATCCCCGTTCCAATATGAATGCAGCCTCCATCCTCCATTTCCTGCATCTGCTTATAGCTGAGAAGGTCTATCCTAACTGGGCAACCCCAAGTCACATCCAGCTTACTCAGCTCCCTACATAATTCTAGACACCGAACCTCAGAGGATATTGTGAGCTCATCGCAAAAGTGTAAGTACTCAACCCCATAACAGTCAATAAGCGCCCTAGCTTCTTTAACAATAGCCGACACGGACCTGAGTCTATAGCCGGAACCTAAGTAATGACTGAGGCAGAAATTACAGTTGAATGGACATCCTCTTCCAGACAGAATGGGCAGTATCTTTACATCTCTAATCGGTTTTCCGTCTTGCCATTTTCGTGGGTTATGGGCTCCGACGGCAGCCTTCAGATAGATTTGCAATGTGTCTAAGTTCGCGTAGTCAGGCGGTGGAAGGGTATCCAGGTCTCTTACAGGATCCTTTCGATAAATTTTCTTGAGGCTAGCCGCATCAATATCTTTCACTACATCTAGGATAGCTTCTTCACCCTCACCTATGACAACGGCGTCTACATGTTTGAGCAGAATGTTTGGGTTAACCAGGGTTAGTGGTCCGCCCCAAATACAAGGATTCTCAGGATGGTACTGTCTGATCAACTTGGTCAGCCACACAACGTACGAGTAGGTTGTAGCCAAACCACCAACCCCGTAAACGTCAAAATCCGCTTCAGCCACTTGTTTCTCAACCTCACCTTTAGACCAGCGGTGAGCGTTTACGTCTATGATTTTAACCTCATGACCATTAAGCCGTAGCACTGAGCTGAGATGCAACAGTCCTAACGGTGGAATATTAGGTGCCGCCCACTCTCGAATTTGAGGATGTATCAAAGCGATTCTCATGGTTACACCTCGATTTCAGCGAGCATTATGTTGCTGTTTCCTTTAACAAACTCCGAGTAGAAGGCACAGAGAACGCGACCATTATGTTCTATCATGCTCGGATAACCGCAGTCCCAGCTGTAGGCTTCATCTAGCAGTAATGGTTTAGACCATGTGCGACCGTTGTCTAGGCTTAGCCTTAAACTCGTTCCAACAACTTTGCCGCGCTTCAAGCCAAACTTGTTCTTGAAGAGTTTCAGTTCCCTTCCCGCTAGGAGGAGCTTATCTTTAACTTTTATAAGGCATGGAGACTGAATACAGAAGGGTAGAGGTAGAGGTGCACCCCACTTCATAACATCTTTTGACCTTACAATATAGGCGGAATCCTCATTCTCATTCCTCACAACTGCAATAAACTCTCCCCCAGATAAACACACATCAGCCTCATTAAAACGCGGATATCCTTCGCCTACATAGAATTGTTCACCAGCAACATCAACGTATTTTTCGTCTAAGGTACGTATTGAGGAGCGGCTATATTTATTACGTTCATTTATAAAATACCCCGGAATACGCAGTTTTCCATCTACCATGAAGAGTCTTCCGTAAGGAAAGAAGAATTGGGGAACCTTATCTCTGAATAGTGTCCTCCATTTCTTACCATCCTCAGAAACTACAATCACGGTTCGGCACATTGCATTGTTACCTACAATCGTATGCTCTTGGTATGGAAGGTAAATTATTCCCTCCATTAAAGTCATCCCGTAGTTCACACGCATATCGCATTTAGCATTCTCAGGAGCAAACAGTTTGTCTATCCACTTCTCACCGTCCCTCGAGTGTAGAAGCCTTATGGTGCCGTCGGCTGTGTCGACGTGGTCACTTCCCTCTCTGTACGCTATAAGCAGGTTACCATCCTTAGTTGACGCAAGAGCCGGCACTGCCCTATGACGTTTAACCTTTGATGAAGTCAATGAAAAAAGTCTCTTTACGTGCATTAGGTCACTCAATAGTCAAACCCCTTGTTCCAGACCTTCATAGTTAAGACAAGGCTTCCAATGACGAGTTGAAGCCAATAGCCCTGCTCATCATGGTGAAAATTGATTCCAAGGTGCAGCTCTCACACCTCGATTATTCGTAAACCTTTCTCTCGCATGTACGAGGGGTGATTGTACACCTCCGCGAATTTGAGAAGGCGCACAAACTTGGGACACGGCCTAGGACCTTGGGGGTCATATGTCACTTTCATTTTAACGTAGATGTCGCACCGCCAGCAGTCGTTGAAGGCGTTATCTCGGCTTATAATTCCTCGAACGCTGCACAATGCCCATTCTGTCGGGCAACCCTCAAAGCAGCGGCACCGTTTACATCTGTAGGTATGGTCTCCGTTATTCAACCAATTTGTACGTTCAGACCAGCCGTTACATTCTCGGCACCGTTTGTAGATTTTTCCATCCTTGAGCAGGTATGCTTCTCCGAATATAGGATAAGGCGTCGCACCAGGCTTACACTTCTTTTCTCTATCCGACATAATTTCACCTAGGATGTTGCTTAACGAATTCTTCCACAGTCGACCATTTTATGTTGTTGCCGAAGAAAATTCCTTGCTGACTCAGATTCCATACTTCAGGTTTAGGCTCAAAAGTACTCAACACATTCTTTAGGAGTTGACAATACGACTCTAAGCGGACCTCGGTCAGGTAGTCTTTGCTCGTTACTGGGTTGTGTATTTTGTAGAAGGCAGAATCTCTTTTTTCATCGTGTTCCCAGTCTTTCCAATATTCCGTGTCCTCGGGTTTATCTACGTCCGGAAAGGAAAGGTCTAGACCTATGAAGGCTAATGGGTTCTTCCCTAAATACAGCGCCAGCACTGTAGCAAGACCACTTACGTTTGCCAGTGTATCTACAATAGTTTTCATGGTTAAATGGTAGACTACCTGAGTTACGCTGAGAGGGTCTTTGGTCGTGTCCAACACAGGCAGAAACCAGTATTTTTCTCCCTTCCATTTTCGAGTTACGTTTAGTGGGGAAATCACACCAAAGACTGCTTTGACCTTTTCAAAGTACCCTTCAAGTAGAGGCCAATCGAAGAACTTTTCTAGAGCGTTCTCTCTCTGATCTGCATCGCAGGAACACATAAAGTCTGGGATGACACCTTTTTGGATACACTCAGTGAGCCTCCTATCTACCGTGATAACACAGCCGTCGTAGCCACTTTGCTTTAGGCGTTCAATAAGATTAAATTTTCTCAATGATGGACCCCCACTCACAATTACCGCAGACCCTGTTGGATCTCGAGGTATTTCTCTGAAATCCTTTCCCTGCAGTATTTCGTTAAAATTCTCTCTAATACGCTTCATCCATAGTGGCAGGAAAAAAACAGTAGTTGTCTCAAGTATTGACTTCATATGTTTAAGGCGTTCAGCTTCACTCACTTTCGTAACTCCTAATTAACCGAAATCTTTAGTTTTAAGTTTCCAGACAACTCTTTCTCCGTTACGGCGAAGCATAAGTGGATAGCTGCGAGCAACTATACCTTCCATTGGGTAGTTTGGGTTTCCTCCATCTTCTTTCGCCACAATGGATGTTGGCTTAGATTTGATGAATTGAACAGCATCCTCTAGAGTCATGACTCCTATCACTGGAACGGTTTTAATCCCCATTTTTTGAGCGACATCTTCAATGTTTTCTGGCTCAAGCCACCAATTACCAACTCGAACATCAATCAGTCTGAAAGAAACATCGTTTGGTCGATAATTTCCACCTTTCTGAATTTTTGCTCCGTATCCCTCACCGTAAAGAATGACACCTTTTAACTCGGGAAAGGCACTCCGAAATTTATCAAGTGTAAATATTTCTTGTAGATATTCCAATAAGAATGTTGGCATTTGGGCATTTTCTGTGCGCCCATGAAAGTGAATAACTGAGGGATTATAGACTACCCGGATATTTGTGCCATCAATTTTTTCTGTAACCCACCATTTTTTGAGGTTAGAAAACTCTGGAAGTCTGATCTCCTCTTCTTTTACCTTAAATGTTTTTTCGTCCCTGTCAAAAAGTGTTTCAATTTTAGGGTATTCCATTTGGTTAATTCTCCTTTCCAGATTTTTTAAATACCCCCGTAGCCCTTCGTCGTCCTTCCATACGCTCTATAGAAAATTCTTTCACCATGGTATTCTTGAAAAGTGATTTGTAGTCATGTATGAAGATTGCGTTTGGTTCACCGCGATAGCTTCCGTCACCCTCAATCTTCACATCTTCACGGATAACGATGTATTTTGAAGAGACTCTGACGAGTTCAGATACTGCTTGCCCAACAGATGCAGGCGGTAAATGCATTAGTAAGCCATGTGTAGTTACAAGATCCACAAAGTCACTTTTGTAATCAAGGTTATAGGCTGAACTGACCCGAAATTCGATTGGTTCAGATGTAAAACCTATCATGGGAGCTATGTCACAGCCATACAGCTTTACATGAGGTGCCAGCATATGAATAGCCAAAAGATTTTGTCCAGTATTGCATCCAACCTCGAGAATCCTTTTTGGGTTGAGTTTCAAAAGAAATTTAGCCCACTCCTCTCTGTACTTTGAGTTTGGAGGCAATGTTCTACTTGCATAATTTGATGCCTCTCTCTTCCAGAAAGCCTCCAAACGTTCAGCGTCGTTTTGCCTTCTATGCGATGTATTTTGGTCCAACATGATGTTTAACCCAGTCTTCCAGCTGTATCGGTGGGAGCAGTTCCTTGTCGTGTAGGATCCCGGTCGGCGTAGCGTTGTATAATGTTATCTCGGAGTTGAAGCGTTCCTTAATGTCCTTTTTAGCCATCTCCACAATTTTTAGGAATGCAGTCCTCATTGTAACCCAGCTGCTGTCACATAGAAAATCAGTGTTGAAATAGTCGTTATGCCCAACAAAATAGAAAGAGGCAAGTCTCTCCATGCAAACCTTACCTTCAACACAGTCTTCAGGAGGCACTTCACATGTCGAGCACGGCCATTCTATGTCGGTTGTTCCATCTGGGTTGTCAATAGTTTTTCCCCCGAGAATCTGAACGTAGGAGTTCCACTTCTGTGTCTTAGCTGGCGGGGTATCTACCGGATAGGAGTGGTCCATGCCAATCATTAGAACATCTTTGACATGCATATTGAGTGACAGAATCCATTGGAATGCTCCTACATTAAATGCTGGATTAAGCATAACTTTGTTAGTCAGCCTGTGGATTGTTAGGGCAACATTCGGCAATATTCTGTCATCCATGGCTGGCGTGAAGAAGTATTTTTCCCCTGGAACCACTTTAACAGCTTCTGGATCACTTGAAACCGCAAGAATAAACTTCACATCCTTAGCCTTCTCCTTAACAATAGGATAGTCTAGAAATTTCACCACCACCCCTACCTCAGCATCCACCGATACAATGTGTGTTGGTATTATCCCGCATTCAAGCACTCTTTTTACAGCAAAGTCACAGCAGAAAATTTTTCCGCCACGGTAGTTCTCAGCTATGTATCTAAGCTGTGAGTCATCTTGGAAAATGGATGGACCACCACCTATAAGAATTGCGTGACCCGTATAGGGTTCATTGACTGGAAACAACTCCTTGACATCTCTAGACCTCTCAATCTCTGGTAGGTTAAGTCTAGTGTTGTCCAGCCATATGTCAAGCCAAGCTTTCACTGTAACAACATTCGTCTCAGCGATTGGTCCAGGTTCAACCCACCACTTCGTAAAGTATTCCAGAAGCGCTCTATCCTCTTTCTTTCTGAGGTTGAGCTTCATATCATCGAGCTTTCTTCTAACCTCTTCACTAACTTCTGCATGAAACACTGGCAAGTGTACTCCCTCTTTCTGATGCCTCTTGTTTCTCTTGAGCCACTTGTTTTTTGGCCACTTCTAATATACTTAGAGTTACGGTATCTCCGTCGTTTATATCAAGTGTATCCCTTAGCGGGTGCGGGATTGTTATTTTGCCTCTCTGAGCAACTTTTACAGTAAATTCGTATGGCAATCTTCAACCCCAAAGACATTCTTTAGCTACAGTAGGATGCCAAATAGTTTAAAAAGACTTCGCACAGTCTATACTGAAAGGTGTCTAAATTGAAGTACTGTTCTCGCTGCGTAATGCCTGACACACGACCTCACACCATTTTCAGTGAAGACGGAGTCTGCCAAGCTTGTATAAACCATGACAAGAAGAAAACAATTGATTGGGCAGAAAGATGGGGTCAACTTGGAAATCTGTGTGATAAGTACAGGAGAGAAGATGGATACTATGATTGTGTGATCGCTGTGAGCGGGGGCAAAGACAGCCACTTTTTAACACACATCATGAAGGAAAAAATGAGCATGAATCCATTGTTAATATGTGTGGCTGACCCATTCACCAAGACTACTGCAGGCAAACATAATTTGCGCAATTTGGGGGAGACTTTTGGCTGTGATATTATTGTTTTCAATCTGAGTGACGATTTGTTCAGAAGAGTGACGAAGATAGGATTTGAGGAACGGGGTGAACCACTACGTTTTATTGAAGCAGCAATATACACTGTTCCTCACAAGTTAGCTGTGGCTTTAAATATACCGTTAATTGTTTTTGGCGAGAATGCGGCATACGAATACGGAACCACTACAGAAGAAGGCTACAGCGCTAAAAGATACATTGAAACTGGGGACAGTGGAGCAGCAAAAGGGCTTGGGAGAGAAATACATGATTTCTGGCTCAGTAGAGGAATTTCGATGAAAGAGATGAACGCCATCATCCCGCCAAAACAAGAGGATCTAGAGAGAGTGAACCCAGAACCAATTTTTATGAGTTATTATGTCCCCTGGGATGATGAGAGAAATTACCAGATTGCAAAACGTTATGGCTTTAGAGATTTGGCACAAGAATGGAGGAGAGAGGGAACTATCGAGGACCATGCTCAAATAGATTCTGTATCATATATCGTGCACCTTTGGATGAAGTACCCAAAGTTTGGTTTTAGTAGAGCAACAGACATAGCAAGCAGGTGGATACGAGCCAACAAGATAACCAGGGAAGAAGCGATTAAGCTAGTTATGAAATATGACCATAGGTTAGACCAAAGAGCAATGGAGGACTTCATAACGTTCATGGGCTACAAACAACGACAATTCTGGGACATAGTTGAAAACTTCTGGAACCGAGAAATATTTGAAAAGGTAGATGATATATGGAGACTAAAAAATCCATTATGGAAACTTGAAAACCCAGCGAGTAATCTATCTCTACCAGTGTATGTTAACCTGAAACACTCTAGTCCTCAAGTCTTCTCCATGTAAGCCCTTATAGCTCCTTTCTACCGTATGAAATTAATTTTGCAGCATCCTCAAACATCTCTTTTAGCTCATCTCTTTCCACGGATGTTAAGTAGTTTGCGTATTGGTCCTTCTTCAAGAATCTTAGACGTAAATCTCACCCATTTAGGTTTCAAAAGCTATCCATGAGAAACAATAGGTTGTTGTTGCAGCTACATTAGCGGCCATCGTGTAGCAAGCTGTGCCGAAACTTCCTGTCTCTAGGAATGCAGCGAACAGAACGTAGGATCCTGAGACTCCTCTATACCACATTCTTCGTTTGTTGGTCATACCCGTCATTGAGAAGAATGGCATGGCTACCCCGTATGCTGGGGAAACTAAGCCTGTGGGGACCACTATAGTACTCTCAGTGTTCTCAACAGTGTAAGGCGATGTGGCGGTGTAGGCACCTCTTGCTATATCCTTGTTAATTGTGCCTATGTCAACTCTGTCAGCGTTTGCACGGTAGTTTAAACGTTCGTAAGGCATTGTTGTTTTCCCTGTTCCTCACATTGTTCAGTCTTCAAAGGCTACCCAGACGAAAGAGAAAGCTACGGAGTTAGCTGCGCTGTAGCACCATGTCACTGAACTTGAATCGTCTCCGTTGGTTGATGTGAGTGTGAGTCCAACGAGGACGAGGTAGCTGCCTGTGCATCGAGAGTAGAAGAGACCAGCCCCTTTGTGGCATGACATGCCGCTGTCCGATTCCCAAGGAAACACAAGACCGTATTTAGGGTTCTTTAAGCCTGTTGGCACAAGAAGGTCTGTCGACCCCGTCAACAATGCCAGCGATGTCGCTATAGCATTTGCAGTTACCCTTGAGTATTCTCCGTGAGCGACTTTACCCTGGTGGCTTCTGACAACGTTGATTTTGTTTCCCGTTATTCTATAATTTGTTCTTACATACGAGGGCATTTTTGTTTCACCTTACTCCTCGAATGCCATCCACTGAAAAACGTAGGTCGTGGTGGCTGCTGGGACGCAGAAGTATCCAGCACCGGTCCTTGTCATTATCATAGCGTTGAATTTAAGGTAGCTTCCTGTTACACCGGCGTAGAAGAGTCGTCTTTTACAGGACATTCCACTCTGAGATTGGGCTAGAAAAGCGAATCCGCGAACTGGGCTTACTAGACCAGTGGATACGAATATGCAGTAGCTGTTTGCAGGATCCGCTGTTGCTGGAGATGCTGCAGTAAAGGCTCCTCTCTTTATCGTTTTGGTGGCTATTTCGTTTCCGGTCAACCGGTAGTTTGTTCTCAACCAATTTGTTTTAGACATTTCTCATCACCTAATCCTCAAAGGCAAGCCATGCAAAGCAGTATGTAAGCGTTGTCGCGGGTGCGCCAGTAGCTATAAGTGCAGAGGTGCCTGTGCCTGTCATGATGAACGCTCGAAACTTGGCGTAGCTTTCAGTTGCTCCTGCCCATCTTAACTCTCGGTTTGCAGCCATACCAGTTTGACTTGCATTAGGCCAAGCGAAACCATAAGCAGGGCTCGCTAATCCTGTAGACACGTATATCAGGGAACTGCTTGTAGTGTCCGTGACAATGGGGTCTGATGCGGTTTTTGCTCCTCTCGCTATTTTTGTCGCAGCTATACTTGGTCCTGTCACTCGGTAATTGGTTCTGCAAAACTTTGATCCAGATTTAGGCATTTGAGGTTTCTCCTAAATCTCAATAATCTGTGTGGGTATAAAAGATTTGTCTATGGAAGGTGCAAAAAACTGCTCTAAACCGCTTTTAACGGCAGAATAAAACCTAAAATAAAAAAAGGAGGGTGGTTCAGGATTATTCAGAAGGTAACTCGTCGCGCAGTTTTCCGCCGAAACGCACAGACGCCCCAACAATATCTGCCTGGTACTGCACGTAGCTACTATGTATTAGACCTTCGATGCCAGTAACCACTGCACCTTCGTTAGGACCTAGAGGAAACTCAGCCGTGGGTGTAGTTGTACCCGTACCGTCATACAGGGTTATCAGTGTTGTCGCCGTTGCAGCCGCCCTGAGTATGAGCGTGGTGATGTGAAGCTTCTTTGCTGGAGTTGCCGTTGGTAAAGTGTATAGGGCTTGGTTGCTGGCTGCCGTTGTGCAGGCCTTGTAATTGCCAACCTCACTCCTGATCGGGTCTAGTTCAGGGTTAACCGACCCGTCTTTCCCTGATAATTTTAGGCGCCCTGTCCAGCCTCTGATCCTCATAACAGCCTTCTCGAGCATGCTCATGCTCATGCCAGGATTCCTCCGCGAACCACGGGTATATAAGGCAGTTTACCCTCTTTGAGTTGCGTAAGTGTTTCTGGGTTCTCGATTTTTTCTATGTTATATTTTTCGCCTTCAAAGTAGACGCATGGTGTGATACTGTAGCCTGTATTGTTTTTAGCGTTAAAGCTTGGAAAGTCACCGTGGACCATCCAGAAACCATATTCTTCGGCTGGTGCCAAGTAGTCGCTGTCGAGAGCCGTTATCTTTCCAATGTCTTTCTTTTGGTAGACGCCTAGTCTTTCAGTTCCACTGGGCAGTTTAAGGTAGTAGTCACAGCCATCTTTGACACCCCAGCGTACACGGTACAGTTCAGCGGGGTTTTCTCTGGGTTCCAGCTTCTCGTGGTCCTTAAAGCCAGATTCATCAGCTGTAGCTACAGATACAAAAGCGTCGTCTAGAACAAGGTCAGTGCTGTTCACCTTAAGCGTTTCGGGGCCCTTAGTTATCTTAAAGAAGCTTCCTTCCGCGATAGCTTCATCTATTGTTTGCCCAACAGCAGGTATCAGGACTGTGTAGCCGACCTTCAGCATGTTTCTTTCACCGTTCCCTTGTGTGTGTATTGGCGAAGAAACCTAGTTAGCTAGCTTATGGTGTTGGTGCATGGAGCTTGATGGCGTAGCTTCGCTTTGCCAGTATTTCTCCGACTGGTCCGATGAGTTCCGCTGCGGCTGCGACGCTGGCTTTGATGTTTAGGACGGCCTTGAATACCTGGTCTGGTGACACTGCGAATCCTTGCTCGAAGTACATTCTAGCGATGTCCCATCCGTAGAGCTCACATAGGTTGAACCATGCGAGGTCGTTTCCACCGAGGTAGAACTTGCCTTCCTGTGCCTGTGGGGAGGCGGTGTTGTTGAACATCCCGTGGATGAGAATGTATGAGTCTCTGTGGACTGTGCGGTCGAACCAGGTGTTCTCGCCTCCAGGAGAGGTCAAAGCCGGGGTTGTCCACTCGCCATAGTAGGTCGTATTCGTCAGACCCATGTGTGTCGGTCTCAGATCAGCGAAGCCGTATTCGCTTCCTTTCGGGTCAAAGCCACCGTATATCAGCTGTTTCCAGTTATCCTGAGCGTTTTTGAGAACAACGTCCCTTAGCTCTTTAATCTTTGCATCAGGTCTGGTTTCCAGATATCTTAGCTTTAGAGGCAATTTCTTCTTCACCTAAGTAAATTTGTTTTATCTTTTTTCTATTTAAGTCTGTAATTGTCAGTAACCATATATCTAACTTAACTCTAAATAAATGTCGAGTAATATTTATGGACTGGAGTTACATAGCTGGGCTCTTTGACAGTAAAGGTTGGGCTTCAATAACTTTCAAGCAGAAGGGTCCCTATCTGATAGTTACACCGTCGATCACTTGGGTAGCATCTACTCGAATAGGAGAATCTATTAAGAATTTTCTCGAAAGGGAAAAAGTGCGAGTCAGCACATGCAAAAAAGGAGATTTTTATTGTGTTTCAGTTCACAGTTGGGATGGCTGCCACAGAGTTTGTTCTTATATAGAAGACCATGTTACTGAGAAAAAACATACGGTTGAATTACTTATGCAAGCTATTGACCTTCATCATAAACGCAGTTGGCTGCCTCGTAGGGAGGGTAGACTATTCAGCAAAGAAGACCTTAAAGAATTTGACAGGATACGGCATGAGATTCATGAGTCTACTAGGAAAGGTCCTAAAAAATTGAGGGAATATACCTTCGTTTAAGCAGATGGGACCGGCTTCTTAATAGAGCCTCGACTTAGTCATCAGGTCTACTCTTTCAGGAAGCTGTGCTGTTGCAGGGTACATTGTTGCTGTTGGTGTCGCTGGAGCTGCTGGGCTGGATGGAGATGTCTCTGAAGTGAACATTGATCCTAAGCCTTTGCCTACCCGAAGTTTTCCCATTCGGTCTCTAGCCGCGGCGATTAAGCCTTTCTCTCTGATCTCGGTGGCGAGGGCACCCTTAAGAGCCCCTCCCTTAAGGATCTCAGGGCTCGAGAATAAGCCTTCACTTGCTTTTCCGCCACGTATCTCCGTTATTCTGGTTTTGACACGACCCCTTATTTCTTCGGCTCGTGCTTTCACGGTTTCAACCATGGACAAAGCTTTCACCTTACCTCTTAGGCCATCCATCGCCTTGAGATGTCCGCTTGTGTGTTGACGAAGGAGACGACGCCATCTCCAGCATGCTCAAGCAAGAAGGTTGCGGCCTTGACGGGCTGCAGCGCAATAACTTTTGACACACTTTCCAAGACCGTATCCATCGGCTTTGTTACGAGAATAGGCACAGCATTAATTCGATCCCTGGCATTCCTCTTAATATTGGATGCGATTTCAGGCATGTGTTTTCACCTTACTAGTCTAATTATTTATTTTGCTTAAAAAAGTTGCTGTATCCAAATTTTTTTATAGTCTCTAACTCTTATCCTACTCTGGTGAAACAATGGCAGGCTGCCCAATCTATTTAACAGTTCGGTATAAAGACGGGTCACCAGCTGCGTTCGCAAGTGTGGATGTCTTTGAAGTTGTATGGTTTTGGGACAAGCATGTTGCGTCAAAGACAGCTGATATGAATGGGCGAGTATCCTTCGACTTGACCAAAGGTAAGAAGTATCGCTTTGTGTTTCGAGCTAAGGGTAAACGAGGAGATGACTGGAGAACAATGGATTACTGCCCAATATATAGAGGCGTACAGTTTCCAACCTAAGAAAAACCAAAATACAGATAAGCGAATTTTCTCTTACAGCTTACTGTGGTGAATATGCCCTTCATCGACCTTAGAGGGTTTTTGGTAGTGATTCCAGTAAAAGCCGTTGCCATAGTTGTTGACTCGGCTTTCCATGCTAAGGGTGATGCTAACTGGGATGGCGTGATAGACACTAAAGACCTTGAGTTGCTCAAAGCGGCTTTTGGATCACATCCGGGTGAGCCTAACTGGAACCCTGACTGTGACCTAAACGGTGACGGCATTGTAGACGGGAGGGATATTGCCGTTGCTGCGCGGTTCCAAGGTGCTTCTGCGCCTAGCTATGTCACGCCTACACAAGTGGAGGTTATGGGCGGTGAAGTTGCTGTCATCGGGACTTATAGAACACAAACTCTTAAGAGAAGGTTCATTACAGGGACTAAGGTTGCATTCGTTTTCACGCCTTTAGGTCTGTTGGGAAGAGCTGTTATCGTGCCGATCTAGCCTCTACTTCCAACTGCAAGATAGTAGCACGTTGTCTTTCCATAGCTTTGGAACTCAAATCCAGTCGAGGTTACATTGCGAACGTGGACTGGTGTTATTATCATCGTTGAGGGTAATCCCCACGCCGCATAAAGGGCAGGTATGAGATCACCTAATCCTTTGTTAACGGAGTCCCGAGTGTTTACGATGGTGGCGTTCAAAGCCTTTTGTGTGTTATCTCTAGATTTACTTAAACCAGTGTTGATGGCGCTCTCGGATTTAACCCTTAGGTCACTTATAGCTGTGTTCGTGTCCTGAACTGCCTTCTTTGTCTTAGCGAACCCTTCATTTATATGTCCGATCATATCGTTGATCCTACTCTGAGCTCTATACAGAGAGTCCACAATACGATTCACTGGAGCACAGATCTGGTCACGAACCCAAGGTACATCACTTACGAGATGTGGGAAGCTTTCGTTTAGATAGTCAATTAGTGTAGTTGGGATTTCAACAGGAATAGAACCCTGGACAGCAACACTAGTCGTGGCAACCTCCACAGTCCCGATTGTAATCTTTGGCGCCGCTACGCTGGGAATCTCTCCTCCTCTTCCTTCCGCGACAGCAACCACAGAAGGTTCGGATAGGGCTTTGTTAAAAGTAATTCGATACCAAATACCAGCATATTCACCATAAGCCTTACCCCTACAGATTATCGGTATTTTTCCGAGAACCCCAGATAATTCTAGTGCTGAACTCGAGATGATCTGAGCTGGAGTTGGAACCTCATTTATTACTGGAGTTTCTATTTTCAAACGTTTCTTCAATGGAGAGAATCTTTGGGCTAAAATTTCCCTCAGAGCCACTTTTTACACCTAGTTTTAGGAATAGAGAGTTTCTACCTTAAAGGTTTAAAGGTAGGGAAGGACGTAAAGCAACATCATCAAAGCAAATTGAAAATAAAACAGTTTCCACATTAAAATGCCACGTCCTTTCAGATCCGGGTACTTGTAGAGCATTCTTACCATGGCAAGACTTACTGGTAAAGCTAACAAGACAAGAAAACTCTCACCGAGAACGAAAACAAGGAAGGGAAGACCGAGAAAAGGAATAACTATTTCTGAAGCTTTCTCTTTTCCATAAACAGTGCAGAAGTTTCTGATACCCATCTCCCTATCGGGTTCACAATCCTCGTAGTCTTTGAGAGTGTTAGCTCCGTAGACATAGATCCCAAGGGCTAGTGCTGGAAGTAAAATCCTAGAGTCGAATGGGTAAGCGAAGGCTGAGTATGCTGTTATTATTCCAAGCGCTCCTCGTGGTGCTGCGATGGCTAGGTTACTCCAAAATAGCCTTACCTTAAGGCGTAAAGGCGGACTATTATACATCCAGCAAAAAATCAGAATCATCGACAGACCTAATGCGTAGAAAAAAGGAAAGAAAAACCAAGCACACCCTAGGATAAACACCATCACGATCACAACTATGCTCAAAGCCTCGTCTACACTAACTTCGCCTGATGCAATTGGTCGATTCTTCTTATGAGGAGTTAGCCTGTCAAGCTCCATATCATGAACTTGATTTATGATGTTCGAGATTCCATTAGTACATGCTAGAAGAAAACCACTTAGACACAGCCGTAAAAAAACCTCGAGAGTGACCACTTCATTAGAGACACTTACACCCATTAAACCGAATAGTAAACCCCCGCAAAGTGGTGGAAGAAGAGTTCCTGGACGTAAGAGTCTGAGGTAAGGTTTCAGATAAAGCAACTATTTATGCTCCTCTACATAACGCTTGAACCATCTGAATTTAATTTGCCCCCAGCCACGTTCATTACTCTTGGTTTCTCCGTACATTTCACATACTTTCAGAGCAAGGTCTGTTGTCAACTTAACCTGAGGTAACTCCTCCTTGAAAAGTTGTATCGCTATCGCCAGAAGACCAGTTACATGGGGTGTAGCCATCGATGTCCCACTGAGGGGTGATACAGCGTTACCTAAGTAGTCTCCCATGTGGTCTAGGTACGTGTCAAGTGTAATTCCAGAGTATATGTCCACTCCAGGCGCCACAACATCAGGCTTAATTCTACCGTCAGGCGTTGGTCCTCGGCTGCTAAACTTGGCGATGACTCCGTTGATATCTATGGCTCCGACTCCCAACACATTGGGTAAGCTGCCGGGTGCTGAAGTTGTGCTAGCGTCTGGTCCCTCGTTTCCTATGGCGGCTACTGTAATGATGTTGTCCTTTATCTGTTGAAATACCGTAAACATTGGGTCTTCTACTGGATCCTTGGTTGGTGCACCACCCAAAGATAGATTTATGACATGTGCACCCTTTTCAACCGCGTACTCAACTCCCTTGATAACGTCTGATGTATTACCCATTCCTACTGCTCCTCTCAGCACTTTGATTCCTATTCCTGTAGCTTTGGGTGCAACTCCTAACAGGTTTAATCCGAGTATGCGTGGATTATATGGTCCTCCGAACGCGGTGGTTGAGACATGTCCTCCATGTCCATTTTTGTCACTAACCTCTTCGATAACACTGTGGCCTGTTACTCTTCCTCTAAGTTGTGGGTGAGCTTGGTACCTGGTACTGGAATCCGTGTCCACCACAGCTATTCTGACACCCTGCCCCTCGAATCCTTTGATTCCTGCTACGTCAGCTTCAAGAAGTTTTCTTGACTCCAATGTTGAAATCCATTCTGGTCTACGGATGGTTATGGCTCTTCGAGGTTTAACCTCTACAAACCTCATTATCATTCGTTCAATAGGGTCGAATGTGATTCCAGCTCCTCTCATCTCTGGAATTCTAACTTCACGGTCAAGATAGATTATTTCAATAAAGTTAAGCTGTTTTATCTCGTCGATGACATCGTTGGGTAGAATCGTTGCGAACATATTGAAACGGGGGATGGGAAGACCAATGAATTTAAAATCTAGGAGTAAGCGGTTTTGAAGTTCCGATAGAAACCCAGATTTAGTCTTGATTATTACTGGTGTGGCAGCACTTCCCCGCATAGCTTGTTCAAGTTGCCGAGTTAATCTGCTCATGGTAAGCGGGCGACCTTATTCTCGTCTTCTCCTTCTTCCTGAGATTATGTTGTCAACTCGCTTTTGTATTCTACGTCTTAGAGGTCGTGGTACAGCTTCCCTCGCCGTATCTTTAAGTTCAGTAGCGACCTCTCTTGCTTCTCCAGTGATTTCCTGAACATCCTTCGTAACCTGTTTTATGGTTACTCCCAGCTTACTTTTCTTCTCCGACATAACAATCCCATAGGTTAAAATATGACTTAAATAGAATAAACTTTCGGTGTTTCCATGCCTGAAAAGACGAAAGAAAAGCTCTCAGACGAGATTAACAAGATCCTTGGCACAACCATTGATCTCACAAAGTTAGCAAAAGATGACCTTGTTGAATTACATGAGGCTCTCACAAAATTAAAAGAAACAATCCCGATCCCCTTGTTAGATCGTCCCCTTGGTGAAATCATAGATAATAGAATCGGAAACCGCCCATTAAAGGAGTTGTCCCTTGCTGACATACTTGGGCTACCGAAGGAACGGAAGGGGATTTTTGGGTTCGGTATCCTTCCTGGGCGGATACTTGAACGTGAACGGACTCCTGAAGAAGGACAGGGAAAAACTTAAAGTGGAAAAACGGTTACAGTACAAGTAAGGTGGAAACATGAGTCTTGAGGAACTGTTCCAATCGTGGGGAATTATCTTCGAGGGACCTGTACGGAAGAAAGTTAGAACGAAAATCGGCGACTTCTTAGGTGTTCCAGGCGTCCAGTTTCCAATCATAACCCGTCTTAGAAAAATAATCCGTGGTTAATGTGGCACCGGAAAAACCAGAGCTTTTCCACGACTATCTCAGAGCTGTCCTCTCAGCTACCTATCATAGAACAGCGGCGATGATGTCCTCTCCGAAGGGAATCGACACCTTTTATGAAGGCGCAAAATGGTGCAGCGAGAACACTGATCTCGGCGGCCATGTCGAATGGGTCATACCGAGGAGAATGTTTGTTTGGCGAGGGGCAAACGTCTACAATGTTGACACTTCAACCTTGAGATTCATCGGAATCGGAAGAGAACTGGACCACTTCACGGGAAAGGTCACCTCGAGAGCGACGATAATAATGAGAGTTGGATGGTACAAAATGCATCTAGCTGTTGCTAGAGCTCTAGGTTTATCCCCAGAACGCTTTCCATCCTAGACTTTAGGCCCCAATCTCCATTTTTTCCACTGCAGCCTCATCCAGATGAAGACCCATATGGGCGGATATATAAGCATCAGAAAAACTGGCCCCCACCCAATAACACCCTGTATAGCAGGCATAGCAGCTAGGAAACTGAATGCTTCATTAAGAACGATTCTCCCCAACACCTTATCCCGCTCCCATTTTCTGTTTATGGTTTCAGCATACATCACCCATGACAGGGAATAGAGCACAACACTAAGAATCACAGCTGACCAAGATGAGCCTGAAGTAACTAACACAGGAATTAACAGAAACATGTGTATAAGTTTAGTCACCATCATGTAGAGAGTAGCACTCGAGGAAAAAACGAGAGCATCACCTACCACGTAAGACCCAAGAACCCGTAAAAAGTTGTTTTCCCGTGGAGCTTCAAGATCTTTAAGGAAGCCTAAAACCGATATCTGGATAAAAACCTGTACCCACGCATAGACTACCAGAAACATCAAAACTGGACTAAAGTTCGATGTTACGGAATAATAGGATATGAGTGGAAGAAGCCCCCACGCATTCGCCACTCCCACAACCGCCAGCGGCGTGACTTTAGAATAACAATCATACAATAGACCACTCGTTATAGCGAGAATCACAAAAAAAGCAGCTATAGGCTGAAGCTTGGTTAATAATGTGGCATAAAAAGCAAGAAGAATTAACAGGAATCTGTCTATCTCATCCGCTCTTCTAAATTTGATTACACCAGTTACCAGTGGAAAATGTTTCTTTCTTGGGTCTACAGAGTCATATTCTACGTCTGCAATGTTATTATGAATGAACCCAGCGATATGGTAGAGTATACCACACATAAACCACAGAAAAAACTCTAAGGAAAGAATAGACCCACCAGCAATCAGATATCCACAGACGAAGAGAGCTGTAGTCAACCCTGCGGTGTGGACGCGGGCAAGTTCAATCCATGGTCTGATATTCAAAGTATTTCTAGGTCTCCGGCCAGCTTGGAGTCTTTAGAGTGTTTTCACTTGACTTCGGGCTAAAATAGGATACGTAGCTCTCACCTATTAACCGAACCTTTCTATCACTTTCCCCAACATGTTTTTATGGGCTTCAAATGCCAAGGTTAGCTTGGCTGTTTCCTTAGCAAGTTTTCGGGCATTCTTAGCTACTGACTTTGGGATCGAAGGGTTAATTTCACCTTTCTGCGCAGCTTCTGTGAATTTACTCAAAGCCTCGGTGAGTTCTCTGGCGGTTTTAGTCCATTCGTCACCGCACTTGAGGATTTGGTCCACTCTGCTTTTCATTTCCGTTCTTAATCGACCCGTGAGAAAGTCGCCTATTACACTCATAACTACTCCTTCTTCTTGACGAGAGGTGGTACTTTTTTGGTTATCTTCGTCTTTCTATGGAAAGGATGGTCATCTTCCTTTTTTTCAGTCACTTCGACTTGTGTTTGCCCTGTCTCAGTCACGCTAATTTCTCCAATACTGGCTTGAGTTTACTGAAGGATGGGGCATCCTTGAGGCCAGACCATACTGATCGAATGAATTGTAGAGCTCGCTGTGTACCTCCGCTGGGACTGTAGAACTTAACTTTTCCCGTGAACCACGCGTCTGCGAGGTCGAAGGGTATATTTGTGTCTGGTCGTTTGCCCAAGAAACACCAAACTAGAGCACGTTCCCAGATTCTAATTTCATCATCTACAGTTTTGGGGTTTTTGACAACTTTCAGAACACCTGACTCTACCCTGAAGAACGCTTGTACCTTAACGTTCCGCATGGACTCATCTGTTACGTCCAGTTCGATGACCCTTCCACCAGGAAAGCCGTAAGCCTTCTGTATACTCCCAATATTGATCTCTGTGTTCGAGATTTCGATAACTCCAGCCATTACCTCAAGCAGAAAATCTAGCGAGCTCTCTTTCAACCGTTCTTTAAGCCTTTCAACAAAGCTAACACCGACTGGTTTAGCGGCTAGAACCTTCTCCACACCCTTTAGTATAGGTGCAACTAAATCCTCAGGTAGATAGGGAGGTTTCCCCTCATTTATTTCTAGGCGAATCTTCATCGACAATGGAATGGAGCCCAAGGGTTCAACCTCAAACTCTTTACAGAAAGCATCTAGGTCCACATTACCGAAAAGGTCATGGACTTTACCGCATTCGCAGGTGAAATCAGACATGTTTTTGATCACACCTAAAACTGGGACCCCTTCATTCTTGTGTAACTGAAGTATTTTACGCGCTGATTCTATGTGGGCGGGTTGCAAGACGATAACTGACCCGAGTAGGTTCTCTCCAAAATTGGTGAGCAACTCAATGAACTCGTTATGAAGACCTGCGGGCATATCGATCACAGCGATGTCGGACTTCCATTTCGTAAATTTCAGGACATCGCGAAGGATTTGGGCATATTCACTGGCATCCATACTCACTGGCTTGTCTCCACTGATTCCGGCCATGGAGAAAAACTCTATCCCGTTTACTGTAAGTGGTTTAAAGGACCCGGCTGAGACTTCAATCTGGTCTTTAACCCCAAGCAATTCGGCAGCGTTAGGATTACTCAGGTCGGCATCGATGAGTGCAACAGAGCCCTTCTTCTTTGAGAGTTCATAAGCTAGGTTGATTCCTGTAAGAGTTTTACCGGTCCCACCTTTTCCTGAGAGTACAAGAACATACTTCATTATTGCTCTACCACCCAACCTCTATTCTTAAGCCTTTGGAAAAGCCCTTCTCCAGCCCCTGCTGCCACCTCTTTCGGTGATGACCCTTCTCCTCCCAAGAATACCCTTGCGACAACCTCCATTGGCTTCTTCTCTCTGGCCACGGACGCAACCTCACTTAGACCTTGTCCCATTAGGCGAGCACCATCCTCTTTATAGCCCTCAACCGTCTTAGCTGATGCACTAGAACGTATAGCGTCAAGCGTCTCCCGATGTCTCCTCTCATCAATATCTTCTTGGTCTTTGGCTGCCAAAACTTGTTTTGCTGTTGTCTCCGCCGCTTCAGCCGAAGCTTTCTTAACATCTTCCACCGTGATAGGTTTCTCCTGTGGTGCTGTAGGCTGAGGTGGAGGCATCTCGTCTTTTATGATCGCTCTGATTCTATCCTCGGTCAGTTCAGGCCCAAAGATTTTCTTGTATTTCTCAAGTTTCTCTAAAACTCGTAACTCAGCATCATCTTTGGGAGCAAACAGACCTGCTTGACTGACAGGTACACGAATCTTCTTCATGATGGGGCGGTCCTGTGAGTCAAGGATTACATTTCCCGTGTTGTCACGTGAAGGATCATCGATTTCCACGTATTGTTCAGGCTCTTTAGTTCCTTTGGTTTGCTCTCCTTTGAGCTCCTCTCTTATTATATTTCTAACTTTCTCCTCTGAAAGTGAAGGGACTTGAGGTGGATATCCCCAGCCAGGATAACTGGGTGGTGTAGCTGGTGCTGGAGTAAATGGTGGCCCATAACCGGTTGGAGGTTGCTGGGATGGGGCGCCTCCGCCTGCTGTTGGTAGCGTCAACCCTGTTGATGGGAACCCTGCTGGAAAACCCGGTTGAGGAGTTTGAGCTCCTGGCATCGGTACTCCAAGAAATGTTGGCAACTGAAGTTTACCTTCTTGCTGTGCTTTCTGGAGAGCAAGATTGTACTTCTGGGCTACGACATAAGCTGTGGTGGATGTGATGCCGCGAAAACTTTGTAGCAGAGAGACTAGTGCTGTAGGATGAATAGGACCATAGTCAGCCCAACTTAACACTTCATCAACAACTTTCTGCGGAATGTCGGGATGATGCGTTAAAATGTCCCTAAGAATGACGGTTGTATCCAATTCACCCTTGTAGAGAGGCTCCTCCTCTGTCTTACCCTCGGTTGGTGCCGCTGGTGCTCCCTTCGCCTCACGTCTTTTTTTAATCCTTGAAATGCGACCCTTAATACGTCCAAGTGCCATTGGATCTAGTTTCAACATGTTGGAAAGAATGGTGATGTCGGCGTTGAGGTCTTCTTGGAAGATTTGCTCCGCAATTTTTTCCGGTGGAAGCTTCTGCTCTTGCAGAATTTTAATCTCTTCTTCCAGACTTATCTCAGGTTCTTCCTGAGCTTCTTGCTCGGCTGCCAAAATTTTCACCAAAAAACTAATTTGCTCTTCGAGAACATAAAACCTTTTCGGAGGAAAAAGAGTTGAAAATATTAATAGTTGGTGGTGGACCCGCCGGTTTGGGCTGTGCAGAGCAGATTTTGGTTCAGAATCAGACTAGAGCTGATGTTACCGTTATGGACATGAAAAAGAAGATTGGTGAGAAAACACGCTGCGCAGGTGGGGTCAGTCTTTGGTTGGCTGAGAAAGTTGGGGTTTCGATTCCGCAGGAATGTATTGCTGCGAATATACGTAGGGTTCGTATATATGCTCCGAATGGAGATTACTGGGAGCTAAAGGGTGATAAACCCTATGGATATGTTTTGAATCGGGGTCTTTTTGAACAGAAGATGGCTGAGAAGGTCGTAGAGCTTGGTGGTAAGATAGAGTTAGGGCATATGGTGACCTACAAGAATTTAGAGTTCTGGCTGAGTAAATATGATTATATAGTTGGCGCCGACGGTTTTCCGTCGATTGTGTCAACATGGATGGATGTTCAACAACCCCAATCCCATGATATACATCATTGTTTTCAGAGAGAGATAATTTGGGATGAGTTTCCAAAAGATACCATCAAAGTCTATTTTAATAAGCTGGCGCCTAAGGGTTATCTTTGGCTCTTTTCAGCTGGTGAGGGAAAGGTCCGCGCAGGCCTGGGAACACCTCTCTCTGAGAAGGCTAACCTTTCTGGACTGCTTGATACTTTTCTGAAACGCCAAACCAATATCAATTATAAGGTGGACAATACAGTTTCCAAACTGATTCCAACCGCTCGCCCAAGGGATACAAACGTCTTTTTACGTGGTAGAGTTCTTTTGGTCGGGGATGCAGGGTTATTCTGCGACCCAGCAACGGGCGGCGGAATCCTGCAGGGAATAGCCTCTGGAAAAGCAGCAGGATGGGCGCTAGCGGAGGAAAAACCATTAAACTATGACAAGTACATTGGGTGGTTACGTAAACAACACATTAAACGCTATAAGCTCAAGAAAGTTCTCTACTCCCTTTCAGAGAGAGAGTATAACATGTTAATCGAGATTTTGAAGGAGTTTACGCCGAAAACGATGTCTGTCGGAGCTGAGTTGAGAAGAGCGGTCATATATTTGGTGTTGCGGAAGCCACGTTTATTGCGGAAGTTTTTTATGTTTTTGAGATGAGTTATTAACTGATGAAATATGAAATTGAAAAAACTATTGCTATTGTTTGTTGCTTTGGTAGCGTTGACGGGCTTAGTTGGGTCAGTCTTTGCTCAGAATCAGACCGCAACCACGCCAACATCTACTTTTGACTTAGAGCAGCTACAGCAAACAGTAAGTTTCTTAATCATATTCATCGGTATCCTCGCAAGAGCCTTTCTGCCGTACATTAGGAAGTGGCTTGCCAACGAGCCTATTGGAGGTTTCCAGAAACGTTATATCCCCATAATCAGTGCTAGCTTCGTTACTGCTTGGTTGGCCTATCCTCAGTTTACTATCGCCTTCACGGACTGGTGGCAGATACTGACAGCATCATTTGTATTCGGTTTCGGCTTACAATCCTCATACACTGAGGTCTATGCATGGTTCGAGACGGCAGTTAAACAAGAAGAGCAATCAACAACAACTCCTCCCACGACCTAAAATCAATCTACCGCACCGGTGTAATTCATGTCAGATGAGCGAAACGATAATCCGGGGTCTGCAAGAGTTACTGCTGCAGAATGCTTTCAACGCCATCAAAAGATCGACCTTGCATTATGGGGTAAAGATGGCCGCGGCGGAATTGTCAATGATATAAACGACATCAAAAACAAACTCACAGCCCTTCTTGAGAGAGAAGCTGAAACAAAAACCCAGAAACGAGATTGGCGCCTCTTAGGCTTCGCCGTCTTAGGCAGCGTTCTAGCAGGTATTATCATGGCTGTGACAAACTATGTTTTAACCCATCTGCATTAAGAAAATCTTATATTTAAATCCAAATAGAATAGTTTCTGCCTCGCGCCGGGGAACCATTTGGCAGTTTGGTGAGCGACGCGGCGCCCAAAGTGACGGAGCTTCTCTCCAATGACCTCCGCGGGGTCCACCATTGTCTCTCTCAAGGCATGGATTCCCAAAGCGGAAGTGGAGGCAACGGGCGCAAATCCCCTTCACGATTCTCAATCGGACGCGAGGCAACAATCAGCCTTCGCATCACAGTCTGAGAAGCGGCAACCTGATGAGCACCGTAGGTGTCTTTCCAAAGCCAGAAACCCGGAAACGGGAAAACGAAGGCGGAGAAAACACCCGACTGTGACTGCGAGCAACAAATTTTAAAGCAGATCAGCCTACTGTATTGTGGTGAACCTATGACAGTGATTTTTGACCGTAAACCAGTCATAACCTACCTCAAAGACCGTGAAACACTAGTACCTCATAAGAAGATCGTCGACATACTGGACATGGATTTCGCGTTCCTCCGTTTTGAACAGGTGCCGCCCATTGATCGCATCAGCCGTGCAGACGCGGTTGAGGTTATCGCCGCTTCAACATGGGCACGCTCACTCGCTGAAGGTGTGTGTGGACCAAGGTACGTGGGGCTAACTCCAGGCACACCAGAGTATGAACGCTGCGTCTACACTGTTAGCCATCGAGTTGCTGAGAAGGTTACTCCGACAGCATTGCCGCCGCCTGCAGCTCCGCCCGTTAGACCGCCAAGGAGACGATAAAGATGGCTAACATTCTAGAAGAAGGACCAATACGTAAGTTGCTTAGAGAGAAAAGGTTGTTGAAACGTTCACCAGAAGAAGTGATCACTCCTAGAGAGTTGAGAGGCCTAGTTGCAGCTATGACACAAGCTATTGAAGCCTCAACCTTTAGATTAAAAGAACACCTACGCACAGGACTTCCTTTAGACAAGGAATTGATACGAAAGGAGTTTGAAGCTATTAACAGAATCGCTGAGTCTACACTAGTGGACCTTGAAAGAACTATCCCCAGGTGACAGAAGATGCTTCCAGAAGGACCAATACGACGGATGCTACATGAGAGAGGCCTCCTCAAGAAGTTTCAGCAACAGAGACGAGACATTCGCTTAGCTGTTCCAGTTAAGGTTGGGGATTGGACTCTGAAGAACATGCAAGATGTTGACGCGTTTAGAGCACTTTATGGCTCCGTTATTTCATTGTATGATGACTTGAATTCTAAATGTTCAGAAACGCACCAACCATTATTTTGCATTCAATCCCACATCTTAGGTCCGTTTGCGAGAGAAATGATGAGAGCTGTTGAAAAGCTTAGGGAACAAGCTGTTTGGTGATAGAATATGGCTAAGATTCTCGAAGAAGGACCAATACGCCGAATGCTAAAAGAGAGAAGAATTCTGAGGCATTCACCTGAGATTAGTGGAGAATTTACTTTGTCTCAGATTGACATGAGGATACGTGATATTCAAGGTTTAATTGAGGATGAGAATAAAGCCGACAGAGAATATAGGACGCTCGCTCAGGATCCAGTTATACGGGTAATCGACGGTAACACAATTCTTTTGCAGATTGCAGACGACGAGAAGCGGCATGCAAAACTGTTGGAGCCCTTACTCCCAAAACTAAAGGAAAAATGGGAGGAGGTTTACAGAAAACTTGTTTGAAGAAGGACCTTTGAGGAAGTTGTTACGTGAAAGAGGGTTGTTGAAGCGTGTTTGGTCTCCTGAAGTTGTTGGAGTTAAAGGAGTCGACGCGGCTATTGAAAAAATGAAAGAGGAGAAGAAAGCTGAGTGGCGTTCCAAAGGATATTCTGAAAATCTCATTAGAATGGCAATAGACCTCGCTGACAGTTGGGCATCATCCATTTCAAGTGCCTTTGCACCTCCAGAGTTAAAAGAAGCCGTCTTAAAACATATCTACCCCAAGGCACTTCAGACAGCTTCAAAATGGATCGAGGTAGTTGGAGAAGCAGCCAAACGATCAGGGTCCTCGTCGGTTTAGTTCTTTAAGTTTGAGGTAGATTTCCTCTTCTTCCTTGTCATAAGGTTTATGGTAATTTGATAATCTAAGGTTGCAAAATTTTAGTACAAGAAGTGCTTGTTCTTTTTTAGCTATTAAGTATGGTTGAACCTCTTCGAGAAGTTTCTTCACAATGAATAAATTATGTGTGAACCATAGGTAGGCTTTTTTTCTGTTGGGTTTGTAAGGTTTTCTATGTATGGAAATGGTTCCTGTTTTGGCTAGGGCTTGTACATATTTTAAGAGTTCTAAATTTGTATTTGAAACTTGAATGGCGGCAGTATACCGAAGTCTTCGGGTTTTTTGTTTATATACTCCTATGGAGCCCTCCAAATCTATTGAAAGGGCAAGTAACCTTCTCTCTTCGCCAGTTAGTTTTGTTTCTAACCCTTTATTTTTCGCATCCTTGTACCATGTTATCTTTATCCCTTCAAGTCTTTCTCTACGAGGTATTCCAAATGCTATCATTTTCAATAATACAGTGCGATGACCAACTCTAAGCTTATGGGCTATTTGTCGCGCTGATAACTCTTCGTTCCAATATAAATTATGGAGCTCTTCCCTTGAAATATCCATCTATCCATCTAAATAATCCAATCCTTTGTTATCCTATAACTCTTTTGGATAAATTTATATTTTGGATTGGAGTTATGATTTTAGAATAACCATGATTTCTAGGCATAAGTTTCGTATGTTTTCAGGATATTGTAGGCTTACGAGTCAGAAGTGTTCAGAGTCATTCGACCCGATTGAAGCTGATAAGAAAAGGCTTAACTGTTCAAACTGTAAAGTTGCTGAGGGGAGGTGAAACAGTGGAAGAGAAAGAGCCGGAGCCTGGTGAAGGTGAGGAGGGAGAGGAATCCGAAGAGGAAGAAGGTGAGTAACTACTTCTGTTGGCTTAAAATGAGGATGATTTGATCGACTTCATCTTTGGTTTTTTCTTTTAATAACCTGCCGACTTTTATGGCATCCCTTACGTCCCGACTATTTAGATCAGTTAGGATTTTTTCGGCGATGTAGATGGCTAAGTTTTCATTAATTCCTTCTCTCTCACGGAGTACATTCACGGTTACTTCATAGAACTCTTCTGGCGAGTAATCCCTGAAGCGTAGAAGTAAAAAGCGGCTGAGCAGCTCCCTGGGAAGGTGTTGAATTTCGTTGGCGCTTGCGAACACCCATGTTTTAAGTCGGATTGTGCGATGACGCCGATATTTTGTTTCCGTTACTAATCCGCGCTCCATAAGTGAAAGGAGAGCGCTGAGGTTTTCTATGGAGTCTATTTTCTCTATTTCATCTATGATGAGGTGTTTGGGTCTTTCATTGAAGAGAACGTCAAACAGTCCTGCTCTCGTTAAGGCTGAACCTAAGATCAGTCGACTTTGTGGCAGCCGAGACAGTTCCTCAAGTATCAGGGTCTTGGCACTAGCAACTGAACCAAAAAGAAGGATACTAACAGGCTTTTCAGCCTTGAGGCTTCGGAGAAGTATATCTTTCTTATCGTCATGCCCAATGACTATACCGAACAAGTCTTTGGGAATCTGTTCTTCAACCACAGCTTCTTGGGTGAATGAACCTTCATAGTCAGCTAAAGCCTTTTCTAAGGCTTGCAGGTCGAAAGCTCGATACGCACAATACTTATTCGATTTGAAAACTATTTTTAGGATTCTTCGTGTAACTAGGCTGTTAAGAGTTCTAGGATCCGCGTACACATCACTCCACGCGAATCCATCATAATCGTTTTTTGGCGGGTGAGATTTCTCCCATTCTACGACAGTTTCTAACAGCTTCTTCATGTTGCCATCCGTATCATGAGACAGAACAGTAAGAATGGAATTGTAAACGTCTTGGTTGATAGTTGACATCTCGGGAAGCCCTCTCTCTCCCTATATAATTTGTGCAAAATAAAGGTTTAATTTATAAGTTAGCAAATCTGGAATTCAAACCAAAGGTGTTTGAAAATGCCACGCACTCTTGACGAAATGGTTTCAAGCGGTCAAGCTAAAATGACGAGAAAAGCTACACAGATGACCTCGTCCTACAATGCCGCAAAGCCCAGAATGAAGACAGCATACGGTGCTACGCCTTTCGGACCCACAAGAAAGACGAACTACAATACAGCCATTGACGCTGCAACTCACAGAGTTGACCCTGCAAAGTGGGCAACAAACTGGAAAGCCAAAATTTCCGAATGATCGGAAATGGCCAGAATGGCTGAGTGACCTCAGTCATAAAAGCCCAGTTTTAGCCCGAGTATATGGGTTTGCGATTAGTAACACCTATATACTCCAATTCCCACTTTTTATTCATGAAAAAACCACACTGGACACCATGGCAGTTGCAGCTGTTACGCCTAGCACCATGTAGCCAGTAACACTAACACTGAACGGTCCATAGTTGCCGCCTGAGGTTCCCTTCTGGTAACCTATGAGGAAGCCCATTATGGAGCCGAATCCGCCGCCAATTCCGTTATCGACCATTTCTAGAATGAATGCCAAGGAAAGGTCATGGACATGAAGTCTAACATAAGTGTTATTTACTTTTTGTTCCTATTTTTAGAGTCGGGGTTATCGTTGGCTCTGTTCCTTCGGAAGTACAGGTTAACGTTTTTCGACGGTTCAACCGAAACCATTGAGACTATTGGTTTGTGGTTGGCGTGGTTTAAGGGAAAGATTAGAGCGAGGGAGAAGGATACAGTTTTGGTGAAGGTGGAGCGAGTATGATCGAACCGACCAAACTAGAGGTTGATGAATATATTGCTGGAATATTGGGAGAGTATGTTGCCAAGTCTCTTATTCGGGAGGCTCCGACTTGGTTTTGGGGTCCCGGATGGCCTCCAGCCTATTACCCTGGTTTGAAGAGGATTTTGATTCCCGACATAGTTGCTGATTTTTGGATCATTAACAGAGAGGTCACGAAACTGGCTTTGAGGTTTGGCTTGGGACACGAGTTTATTCATTACATTCACGATATTCGCCGCAGCCCATTTTTAACTTTCCCTCGAGTTGAGGAGAAGTTGGCTGACGTGCAGGGCTTCCGACTTAGCGGCATCTCAACAACTCATGGGATGCAGCTATGGCAACGACTATTCTATGAAGCCGAGAAAACGGAACGAAAAATCCTCAGACCAGCTGAAAGCTCTTCCCCACAAAAATTCTACGATGTTAAGTACATCGACCTATCAACCGGAGAGTCTTATCACAAAGTCATTTCCGAAGAAGAACAGTTTGACCTTTACGCAAAACAGCGAGAGGGAAAAATATCGGTCATAGATATTAAACCGATAGAGTGAATAAACTTAAATAGAAAGTAAATAGAAACATCCATGGAAAGGTGATGCAATGGCTCTAGGTTTTCAGTTTTGGGTTCCACCGACTCAAATCGAGATCCCACCGAACGCGGTAGTCAAAGAGATTCCAGTAACCCTAGGAGGACCAGAAGAAGAAAACTTCTTCTACTCGCAGTTTGAAAACCTACCCGACGACCTCAAAGGAAGCAAGACCGGAAAACCATTTGTGCTGAAGTACATCGTACAGCTGACAGAAGAATGGCAAAAGTACAACACGGTCCTACACATAGGCGTGAGAAGCTATATTGCACTGGGAAGCTCAATCTTTGCAAAGACAAGCGGCTTAGCCTTCAAAACTTCCAATGTGAGCATCCAGACAGCTCTGCTTGCGAAAAAACCCATTTACGAAGTATACGTCGGCTATCTGGACCTAAAGACAATGCCAGGTGTACTGAGAGTAGCGTTCGGTTAAAAGGAATAACCCTCCATTCATCCCTCTTCTTTTTAGTTTTTAAGGTTGTGAGGGAAGAGTTTCAGGAGTAGACGACCTACCATCTTTGTCCACTCGGCTATGGGGTGTCTGCCTAGCGCCTGCTTGGTGCGTGAAAAAAGCAAGCTAGTGTGCAAAGGAGCACTTGACTAGACAAACACCCCAAAAAACTATGGAGTATGGCCCGGTGGATGGACATATTGATGGATTTCTTTGTGTACCCCGCAGTAGTAGTGATTACAAGTTGGGCATTTCCATTTCGGCTCGTTTCTACATCCCACGATTCCACACAGTAAACCATCGACTGATGCTTTACCCCAATTGGCCATGTCGAATCGTAAAGGTTTTCCTTCTCGAAATCGCTTAATCTTAGTCTCGAGTTTCACCTTTTATCTTCTCCACGAATCTTAGAGTATCAGATTTAATATGTAGTCTTATGTGATGACTTTTACAGAAATCTGTTAAAACGGTAATGTCTTCTGCATATTCTTGTCGCGCTTGCTCCGTGCGTGCACGTTTGTCGTAGTTCCACATTCCAAAGATTATTAAATCTACGAAGTTAAGTTCGTTAAGTAAGTTAGTTAAGTTCTGCTTGCAGATAGCTGAAGGCGGATAAGGCTCCATTGAAACCCAAACATAACCAGAGTATAATTCCTTCTTAGCTTTTAGAAAGACTAAGCGGTTGTAGGGACGTGTTGTTTTAGGCTCAAATTGTTGCCAAAATGCCTCATCAAAGGAAACAAGTGTTATTCCATGCCTCATCTGTTCTATGCTTGGGAATTTGGTTCCCCAGACTGAAGTTTGGACTTTAGATAGAGTCGCAACAGTGAAGCCATAGTGAAAAACAAGCATCTTCAACAAGTCTTCTGTTGCGTCAAAGAGTTTTGGAAGAAAGGGATCTGTCATAAAGCTGAGGAAAACGCCGATTTCTTTCTTTCCTTTTGCGAAGTGGAATCGCCATTGATGTTCAAGTTGATGACGCACAAGCTCGACAGGCGGTTTAGTCGGCAATCTAACTTCGCAAGCGTATCTGCGTCTCCGCGTATACTTATTCACGTAGCAGTAGCCGCACTTGTTGGAACAGCCAAAAGCAACATTGCACGCATAGACTTGTTCAGTTTCGAGAACGGCAGTTGCCGTTTCTAATGCAAGACCTCGAGGCCTGTAGAGTTCACCTAACATAGTCTTGCCCTTGCCTCACATCTTTTCTCCCAAAACGGCGATTAACCTATTCCCTCTCCATTCAGAGTTCAATTGCCTCCCTGTAAAGATGGAGAGTACAAGTTGGGTGCCTATTCTGTTTGGAGCGTCTGTAATGTCATATTCATCGCCGCTTAAGTTGCCGTACCTTTGGATAAGCCAGTTGTAGTTAGGTTTCAGTTGTGTTCTTTGCCAAGATAACGCTGAAATGTCTGCTCGGACTTTGGAAACGATGGCTTGTATTAACGGCTCAAATTTTGCTCTTATGTCTTGTTCGTAGGTTTTCATCACTGTGTCTAGCCATCGCTCAGTTAAAACAGCTTCGTCCTGACGACTCAAATCTTCCCCTCCTTGGGTAGCCACCATTCTTTTCCAATGGCTATGGGATGTCTACACCTCGGACAAACCCATTCGCCAGTCCAGTAGGTTGTTGTTCCTCCAGGAAGTTCTGCCATCGCGGGGTCGTAGAGTCGAGCTGGAGAAGTTATGAAGCGTTTAGCCCTCTTGCCGCATTTCGGACAGATCGGAGAGAGTATTTTGTCAAGCTCATCGCATGCCTTAGATAATGTCTTGTAGGTTTCGGGTGTCGGTGCTATGCCTGTAAGCTTGTTTAATTCCTCGTTTAGTTTAGCAACTTCTCCGAGAAAATTTACGGTGTCTTGTTGGTTCATGCACAAGAAGTCTGCCATCTTGCTGAGGCATGTTTCAAGGTGTGGGTGTATATCCTCTTGATTTCCCAAGATTTCACCCCAAAAAAAAGAAGTATTCTAGGCTTCACTCTTCCTTCGCTTCAGTCCACTCTTCGATTAGGAGTTCTTTTTTGCCACCGATTTTGAAACTGACTTTCACTCGAGTTCCACCGCTTGGTGGTATCTCTCCTTTGAATGGAAACATCGAGTCTTCGCAGAGGTCTAAGGGTAGATAGAGTAGGTATTTGCCGTCTTTTCTTTTGAAGATTCTTCCTCTTCCTTTACTTACCATTATAAATCGCCGTTTATTCTTGGATGTTTACTCCTTTATAAAACCACATGGAATTATCTTCTAGTATCCTGTAAGTTAGGTTTCGGTCAGATGTGTGATGATGATTAGACCTTGTTCAATGGATTCCCTGATTTCAACGTCACCTTTCTCGAGGATTGAGGCTAATCTTGAGAAAACCTTCTTATTTACATTTGATCTTGTGAAGTAACCCACACAATCACTATAGGGGACATCGACGTAGCAAGCGTGTGTAAGTCCATCTTTATGGAAAGTGGTGTACGGAAATTTCCGACAGGTTACCGGTCTGCTCTCATATATGTCACATAAGTTTTGGTCGGTTATATGTCTGCAGGGATGTGGTTTAGTTAAGGACTCAGCGCTTTCTTCCGGGTAGCGTTTTAGAAAACAGGCTGTATATTCTATCCTGTATGGCTGAGGATAGAAGGGCAATCGGATCTCTTGTCCTTCATTAATCGTTCCGAAGATACACATTCTCTCAATAAATTGGCTTGGTGACATCCCACATTTAGTGGTTTTCGAGAGCCGAATGATATCGCCCATAGTCAACATTAATGCGTTGTATAATTGACCCTTACAGCAACGTCCACAGCGGCGGCATTTATGAAGTAGGTAATCTTTTCCGTCAAAAGGAAGGTGGAAGACCACGTTACCTACTCTAATCTGTGCATCTTTCAGGTTTTTAGTCTTCAACCATTCAGTTAAGAGGTTCATTCTACACCCCAAAAACAGAAAAAAAGGGAGAAAAAGGTTTTGTTCTACTCTGAAGACTCAACGTCTTTCTGAGGAACAAAGCTCTCGACAGTGAAGGTTCCGAACCATCCTTTGTGCTGAGGACGATAATCTAGCAAGCCCATCCGTGTGCCTGCATCCTCTAGGATTGTCTTGAGTGTTGGTTCTATCCCTGCTGGAAGACGCTTTGAGTCATAGACGATCTGGAACTTCGCGCTCCACTTAGGCAGCTTTGCTCTGCCCTTCAGGACACGTTGACGCTGGATGACCACTGCCCGTTCGTCAACTTCGTATTTGTCGGTGCCTAAGGGAACTTTCTCGGGTTCAATGTGCATTGTTCCAGCGAGTAGACTCGATAGGGCCATCCTTCTGATACGATATTGTTTCGCCGTGCCGATGATCATACTGTATAGTGCTTCTTGAGGGATGTACAACTGTTTCTTCCCATAGATTACCGCCATGTATGCACTCTTAGCTGCATCTTCGGTTGTGCTGTAGTCTTCCAGTTTCATTCTGCTCTTCGACTTCAAACTCTCAGGGTTCAAACGATTCATCAACAGAGGCGTCAGACCCCTGATCTCCACGTCTATTCTCTTGTAGATTTGACCTGCTGTCGGAACCTCTTGTTTTTCTTCTTGTTTTTCTTGTTTCGGTTTCTGTTTGTCTTTTTTCACGGGTTTCACCCCATACCTAATAATGCCGAAGCTTACCTCACAATACTGAACCTAACAGGACTCCACCTGACCTTGCCTAACAGGACACTGCCAAGAAAGACCGGAGCTTGCCCAACCGCACACAGCCGTGCTAAACCAGACACTAGAGTGCTACTCCTAGCTATGCCATGCCTCAATAAGAGCCCAGCACGCCGAACCTCACTTTGCTCCACTCCACCCTGCCAAATAATGCCTTACCTTACCATACAAGACAAAGCCAAACACCGCCCCACCGAACATCACTATGCCAAAAGATGCCTAAGCTCACCCTACAGTACTTCACTGGACCAAACTTCACTATACGGTGCAGTGCCTCACGGCTCCAAACCATACCGCAAAGAAACCTTAGAATACAGTGCCCCGCTCCACTCCGCAACACCAAGCAGGACCTCACCAGACCATAGTAAAACCTTGCCTCGGAGTGCAGTGCACCAACGAACCCCACAGCACCAATGAGGACCTCGCAAGACCACACCAAATAATACTTTACCTTACCATACAAGACAAAGCCACGCTCCACCGTGCACCACCCATCCGCTACAGGACCTCGCAAAGCCACGAATCGTCGAACCTTGGCGTACCAAACACTGCCAAGCACCACTTGACCCAGCAGGACCGGGCTCCTCTGCACCACTCCATACCATGCCTCAAAGAACCTTACCTTGCCAGACACTAACGAACCAAACCGGACTTGAGCCAACTGGACAGGACCCCGCTCCGCCATGCCAAATAAGAGGTCGAGCTCAGAAAACCGTGCCACACATGACCTGACTCTGCTATACAAAACCGGACAGGACTGAACAGTACCATACAATGCCAAACCTTGCAATACCGTGATGGAACCCCACCTTAGATGACAGGACCCCGCTATACACCACTGGACCAAACCAGGCCAAACCACGAACGACCTTACCTTACACTGCCTAGCAGGACTGGGCCTCACAATGTCTAACCACGCCAGGCCTCGCCGAATGAAGCCCTGCCGTGCATTACCTCGCCTCACTTTGGAGTACAAGACTTCACCACGCAATGCTCGACCACACAGGGCTATACCTCGCCAAGAGATGTGGGTAGCCGTGCAGATTCTACAATATCCCTTGGGAGTCCCACCTATTGCAGAACCCGCCGTGCTACCTTCCACGGATGTCGGTATACCATGCCTTACCTGAGAGGACAGAACCGAACCCCGCGACACTCCGCAAAGCCACTCCTGACCATACATTGCCTTAAGCATTAGAGAGCACTTTCCCTAGAGCCAGGTGACAACGAACAACCAATGCCATTGTTTCAGGGGTCTTGATTGGGATCAGACCGTGCTCTGCCCATCTGCTACACAGTTTCAAAGAATCTTTTAGCTGTATGAGTTTAATTGCATCATTCTGGTCTGGTTCAACAGTTTTTGGGTTCCTGAAGTAAGAGACTGTTTTGCCACTTGGCGCCGTCATTGTTACAATTGGAATTTCAAATTCCTTGCGGATCTCAGCGGGCGGAAAGTGAACAAGTGTCTGTATCTCCGTGACATCAAAGTTATATTGTTGGAGTCGCCTAATATTCGCCTTCAACTCCGCTTCAGTGTAGCTTTTTCCGTGGCTGCTGTTAAGCCGCACGGCTTCAGCAAACAGGCTATCCTCAGTTTCAAAGGGAAGTATCTGAGCGTCGATGGATTCCATGAGGAATCGTTGTCTTGCGGCAACCCGGTGAAAACCATCGACCACGATTTTCTTACCCTGGTAAAGTCCGACTTTGATCGGTGGAAAATGGGCTCCAGCTTCAAGAGCGCGCGCATAATTCTCAACAGTGGCTTGGTCAACTTCTTCCCGTGGATAAAAGGTCCAATCGAAAACCAAGTCTCTGATTTTCTCTGTGCTCACAGGTGCATGGTCCCAGTCTCTCACAGGTATCTTTCGCCGCCTAGTTTCTTGCATTTCTGTTTCCCTAGTTTTCATGTTCTCACCCCAGAAATTAAGATTCACTTCTCTCAACGCATCTGATTCGTCTTATGAAGTCAAGTAAGATCGGCTGTAATTTAGCTTCCGTTGTAAGGATCAGAGGTTCACCCTTCCACACTTCCCTCAATTCAACTCCCCCGAAATCTTCAGCAAGGTGCGAGAGGGAAAGTTTAAGCGTAGTCATAGACACCCCTCTTAATCCATCCTTGGTGCTCAATTCGTTGAGATCGTGCCATTCACCGTCTTCTAATGCTTCCAGAAGTGTGTCTAAGACACCCATCACAGAGTAACCTTCACACCCCTCTGATTCTTCTGTTCTTAAATGACTTATGAATGAATCTTCTAGAAACATAATCTTGGTTGCGAGGGCAGGATATTCAGGAGCAAAAGTGTCTAAGACACCCATCACAGAGTAACCTTCACACCCCTCTGATTCTTCTGACTGAGTTACGTCCATCTCTTATGAGCCTTGCTGGCTTCCTAGCTGCCACACCTCGCAACTTTACACCCCAAAGAGAAAAAGGGTTTGGTAGGTTACTGTTTCACTGGTCTTTTTTCTGACAGGTCTATATCGAAGTCATTCCCGTGGTGTTGGAAGAATTCTGTGAGAGCAAACTTGAGTATCTTTGTTTTAACGCCTGCGGGGATACGTCCTCGTTTCTTGGCTAGGTTTATAATGTAGGTGTTGAATGTTTCTGATTCTGCTGGAGTGAGGTTTAGGCTGAGTCTTTCTGGTTTTACGTTGTTGTTCCTTTTCGTCATGTACTTCACCACTTTATGATTATTCACTGGGTGTATTTATGTCTTAACGTGGACAAGGAAAAGCGTGGTTTCACCTTTACACCAGCCATCAACTCATCGATAAATTTCAGGATTCGCTGTCGCTCAGCTTCTTGTTTCTTCTTGTCCTGTACCCATTTGTAGTCATAACCACCTTCACCATCAGGAACTCTTTTACTCTCACTTGGAGTTACGAAGGTGATTTTACTACTATGGTCACTGTCTGTGTAAAGTTTCTCTTCAACATCGAAGCTGAAGGAATCGTCACCATACTTGTCTCTACTCCCATGTTGAGTATAACTGGCGTGAGCTGCATAGAACCTGATTATCATCTTGTCTGTCTCAACAGTGTCTAAGTGGTTCCCGTAGGCCTTGATGACTAAGGTTCTGTTATTCATAGCTTGCAATGCCTCGACTGCCTTTTGGTACGCTAGTTTTCGTAGAACATCCTCAAATTGGGCAAAGGTAAAGTGGCTTCTAATAGTTGCCATAGTTTCACCCCAGAACAGAAAAAGAAGGGTTATTTTCGTTTAGGTTTTGTTGTGGCTTCCTCGCGGGCTTTCATGAAGCTTGCGAAGGGGAACAGCAGTATCTCTATCTGTTGAACTATTGCCTTTGCGTCAGTGTGTTGTGGAGGTATCCAGTCTAGGACTCTTTTTCCGAATTCATTGTGCCTGAAGAATTTTTTCAGGTGTTCAACCGTGGGATATTTGTGTATCCATCCGTGGATGTCGTAGTATGCAATGCTTCCACAGTCCTGGCTGAGGAACTCATAGAAGTAACGGGACAGTATCGGTGGTTTCGTTTGGTCTTCATTGTAAAGTGTTCCAAGTTTCATTATTCGCTCGAGGTTTCTAAGGATTCGGTCTTTACTCCACACTCGGTTACCATTCACAAGAATTGAAGCTCTAAGGCGGTGTTCATCAATGAATTTCTGTATCAGTAGTCTAGCGTCAGCTTCCTTCATCTTGCTTATGTTCTCATGTTGTTTGAGGACCATTATCGTGTCAGCTATGTCCCTCTCGCTTCCGAAGTAGGTTATTTTTATCATTTATTATCGCTCCACATCGGGCACAGATGATGCTGACTGCTCTCTCAGTCTCTATTCCGTAGTCTTCTGGGCAACCGTCTTTGTCCACAGTTATGTCTGAGGCACGGGTTTCGGTTACCATGTCGAAGGTTCGTGAACCGCAAGTTGGGCATTTCAGACATCCGCGTTCATCAAAGACCAATGTCACAATTTCACCCCAAAAAAAAAGAAAATTATGGGTTATTTCTCTTTGATTTCTGTGAAGGTCTTTAGTGAGAAGCGGTCGTGCCATATAGGTGGTGGTTTCCAGTAGAAGATGGACATATCTGGTGGATTCCATTGGTTTCCGAGATCCCACATTATACTCGAGCAACTCGTCCATTTCTGGTCGATCATTAGTGTGTCAGCGCAGATGATGCTAAAGGGATGGTTTGAAAACATGGCCATGTTGACTAGACCAGCACGGTAGAGAGGAAGATTGATTTCGATGCCGAACAGGGCGAGGTTTGCTTTTGGCATCATTTGACTTGCCACAAATAGGAATCGGCCAGTCCCGACACAAGGGTCTAGCTGTGTATGAATCGGTGGCTCCATGGCTTTAATATGTCTAGGTGGAGAATGGTATGTTACCCAGTACCAGAGTAGGTATTGGAGATATTGATCGTAGACGAGCCATTCTATTCCACCGTCTTTTATCAGCTCGTCGCCACTGCTTCGGCAGTAGGTCATTTGAAGCATCATTTCGACAATTCCTCTAGGAGTCATGTTCTGCCCTAGACCAACACAGCCTAATTCAGTATAGACTTCACCGATGTAATCCCAGGGTTTCGCCATGGCTGCCGCGTAGTAGTGATTAAAGTAATCTAAGCCCTCCAGGTACTCGTATAAGCTGTCTTTCTTGAGGTCGAGCCCCTTGAATCCCTGCAGCGGCGCCATACACGCTAGACCAGTCTTCTTGTTGAGGACAAGCCACTTAGCTATGTACTCTACCATCAGCTCCCAAGATCGGAAGCCGTAGTGTCCAGTCTTCATCTTAATTTCCTCGATTATCTTAAGGAGTACATGCTTCGGATCACTCTGAGAGTATTTGTTGACGTTGATCCTATGAATTAATTCTAAGAGTTCTTGACTCAAGAATACACCCCAGAGAAAAAAAAGAAAGGGTTTATTCCACTTTTACCAGTCCAGCTTTGACACATGCTCTCAGAACTTCAGGATGGCTCATCATGTGGTTGAATATTTTTTCAACTTCCTCTTTTGTTCCTTCGACTCGAATTTGCTTTCCCGTCGGGGTCGTCATGTCGTGGCGAACTCTAATGTGACATGTCCCGATTATTGCACCTTGACAGACTTTGCATTTGATTTCCTTCGTTTCTTCATAGTTCCAAATGCCCATTTCATGTCCATTTTCACAGACTATTCGTTTTGGCTCTTTCGTTAATTCTACCGTATAATGGGATTTACACTCATGGCAATAGAAAGTAAAAGTGAAAGATTCCATAGTTAATTCACCCGTCATCAAGACAGCTCTCCTTTGTATTCAACTCCGAAACGTCTCGCTATTTCTTGGGCTAGTAGGCGTCGGTGACAGTGCTGAGCGTCTTTCTCGAAGCACACGAGTAGGATGTTGCCGATTTTGGCTTCTTCAGCGCGGCTTTCCATCCAATGTAGAGCAGGAAGCGAACCATCACTGATAGAGAGCTGGCATCTTCTCTTTCTTATCTCCGAAAGATAGCGTTGCTCAGAAGTTTTCCAGTCAATCTTTCCTCGCTTAGCCTCAGATAGTAATTCTGCGCTTGGCGCTACAGAATTATTGCCTCTGTTTCTGGCGACGTAGTAGATGAAGCATGAGCCTAGTTTCATGGCTATTTTGTCGGCGCCACCGTGTTTGTTGAGGAAGCCCAGGTAGGTTGTGTAGATAGGCATTTTTAGTATTCCTCCATTACCTCCATTATTGCATCGGCTAGTTCCTCGAATTTCTCCCGAGTATGGGAGGAGTCTGGGTATGCGAGATTTTTGCTTCCTAAGACTTTTTTGATGCAGCTCAAGATTTTTGCTCTTAGTTCTTCGGTTCCAACTGGATGACTCAAGTTTTCACCCCAAAAAAGTAGGACAGCGTAGGTTGCTCATAACATGTGCGGGAGCCAGACGAATTTGTGGGAGCCCCGATTCGGTTCGCCTATGCCCAGAAATTAACTCCCACAAACTCGAGATTCATTCCGCTATTGGATACTTAGACTTCGCAGGTTATACATGTATGCACTTCGTTGTCGTCGCTTACTCTATGTTTCTTGAAAGGTCGAATCCATCTTCCACATTGGAAACATCTGTAAGGCCATAAGGAGCGTGTTCCCTTCAATTCGTTCACCACCCCAAAGAGAGAAAAAAAGGGTTATGTGACTTTACAGCCATTCATATCCTATAAGGAGCATGACGATGCCTAGAACCCAAAGAGCAATTTCCACAGGTATAAGCCACCAGTATAGCCAATAAGCAGATGGTGCGAAGGTTAAGTACCAAGCTCCTGATAAGGCCCAGTCTAAGCCGCCTTCTCTTTTCATTTCAGTGCGTATATTCTCTAGTGCTTGCTGGTACCACTGATTGTATGGGACTAGTATTTGTTTTCGGCCTTCAAGGATGTCTTGTTGTTCTTTAATTTGGTCATCTATTCTTTTGTTTAGTCTCACGAAGTAGTCTTCTTGGGCTTTTAAACTGTTATCGTAGGTTTGTTGCCACCACCAAGGAGTATTGTATGTTTCATTCAAGTTTCTATCTTTGAAGGTTTCGTTCATGTTCTGCCAGAGAATTAGTATCTGTTCTTTGGTGCCTTCAAACGATGCTTGGTCATACGCCATCGTTACGCGGCTGCCAAAATGGCTGTTGTAGTAATAATCTGCGGGAAGCTTTATTCCAAAGACAGCGTAGACGAATAACGCTATTGCAAAGACTATCAAGGCGATTCCTGCAATTTTTAAGGCTGTTTCTCTCATGTTTTTCACCCCGAAGAAAAAGTGAAGGATCACGTTTCTTTTATATATTCTTGTAGGGAAAATCGTTTGTTGCTTATGATTGGTATGGGTTTTGTGGCAATGTCTTTTGGTAGGTATTGCAGGTTCATACAGGATTGAATCATCAGCAGGAGGCGCTTTGTGGATTGTTCATCTAAGCCTTGGCGTATTTCAACTATGTTTACTCTGTCTGGTCCTATGCCGGCGAGGACTCCGAGGTCAGCGATCATGCTGAACATCCACATGCTGGTGGCCATGATTTCGATAGGTGTAGCACAGTCACGCCAAGGTTGTTTCTGTAGGCTATCATACCATCTGCCTATGGCTTCCCTGTTCTTCTCGAGCCAGTTATCGAATGCGTCAAGCAGTGACTTTCTGAATAGCTTTATCACGTCTTCCATTTTACCATACTCTCCTTGAATCGCCGGTGAAAATCAATAATGGGTTTCTTACCCGAGGCCGTGACATATCCATTGTTGACATATCGAATGTATCGGTCCTTCTCTTCTATTGTGACTGTGCTGCC
>Ga0315310_10000052_pt1 | contig 76786 bp, 86 predicted proteins | sample TDP5_MG_FD_203630 | JGI IMG/M metagenome (GOLD analysis project Ga0315310, IMG submission 203630) | Freshwater sediment microbial communities from Lake Towuti, South Sulawesi, Indonesia - TDP5 | ecosystem: Environmental > Aquatic > Freshwater > Lake > Sediment | place: Indonesia: South Sulawesi...
AGATTAAGGCTGATTTCGATCCATTGGGTAACGAATATACTCACGTTAGTCTCGGCTATAAACTGCCCATTCCTCGCCCGCCAGAGGTTGAGAAGGTTTATCCGCCTCCTCCGAAGCCAGTTACTTACAAGCATGCTTTGCACGTAATGATTCCGAGAGAGAAGTGGACGGGCCAGTACATTATGTGGCAGGAATTTCATTTCATAGTCAAAGACAATGGCGAGGTCGAACTTAAGCGCACCGAGTAAAGATAATTCCGAACGCGGGGTGAGAAGACGATGTCTTCCCTATTGGATCCCGATTGTTTCACAGGGCCCAACTTCGGTGGAGTACCTGAGCTTACTTGCCAGCCAAGGATGCCTCTGAGACAACTGACGCTTCTTGAAGGACAATATGAGACAAACGTTTTCATGCGTGGCGATCAATCGGTCAGCATGGTGAACGTACCTCTGTCGGTAAGTGGGGGGGCAGCAGGTTATCTGAGGAAGACTCCTGAGCTGAGAGGTATGTTTCCACGAATTGTCGATACGCTGGATTCTCTGCTGAGACCCTTAAGGATGGATTTTGAGATGCGAGCAACTCTTGCAACTGATATTGAAGAACCTGATTGGTCGGCGCTGGAACTCAGAGTGAACGTCAGAAACAAAGATTATTCGGAAATACTCCGTTTATGGGATCAAGCTGCGAAAAGCGTTTATTCCATCTTGGATAAGGAACTCGCCAAAAAGTTATACATCATGTTCTCACGAGTTAAGTAGAGCGGGCTTTCGTGATTGTTCAATCCCGACGACTTTCTGACCATCGCAAAGAAACTAGTGAAGATGGAGTTTGCAGAGACTGAGGCTGTCCTCAGAACAGCTGTTGGCAGGGCATACTATTCTTCCTTTCTCAAATGCTTCAGGTTAGCCGTGGAGTTTGGCCGCAGAGAGCTCCTTGAATATCAGAGGAGTGAGCATCCGCGCGTTGGAGAGATTCACAGAGCGGTTCGAGATGCTCTGTTTGACATAGAATTCGGCAATTTGGCTAGCAAGCTGAAGGATCTTTTCGATAAGCGAGTAACGGCGGACTATTACCCGGCCCACACTGTGGACCGCCATTGTGCAGAAGAGGCTCTAGAACTCTCTCAGAACATCAACAGTCTCGTAGACGAAACCAGGAGATAGACTTCACTTTAGGTGCTTGGCGCTAACTGACATGCCACCGCATGCCGACACATGGACAACACCTTCATCCAACCTACTGACCTATCAAAAACGCGCGCGACTCGGTATACCTCATAGCTCTGCGGAATCCCCCCCGGGCTACCAGTGCTTATGGAGGTTGCACACGGATATTTCCTGAGTCTAGAAAATTCACCTCTAGCGGTTCGAGTCCCGGCGGCCGCACCAGACCTCGGGTAGCAGAGCCGGTCAGATAAGTCATACTAGAAGCAAAGGACGATTCTATCGGTTCCACCAAGATAAATGAATACGAAACGACTAAGAATATCCCTGCCTACCAAGGCAACTATTCCGTGAGGTCTTAGGTCCGCGCCAGCAACAGCCTCAAAGTCGATGGTGAGATGGGAAGCTTAAACCTTGCAGGAAACAGATTCTGATCGACTGGTCCGGCGGCTGTTTGGACTTTCACAACTCCGACAGGGCTAATCTTAAGCTTGGATATGACCTCCAAATCGACCACAGTGATGGAGGCTCCTGTATCAATAAGGGCATTTCCGGAAACAGGAGGGGGTATCGGCTCCCCCTTGCTACTTAGGTAATCTATCAATGTTTGCGGGAGGGAAATCTCTATTGGAAGAATGGGCCAAGTGCGTCGAAGGGCGCCAGGGGGACCTCCAACCTCATAGACTGGCATGAATAATCCCAAGGGTAAGCGCAGGGAACTTTTCAACCTGTTCCTCTTCACTAACCCTCTTGATCAGGAAGGGATTGTTTCCGAATTTCTCTACTCCAATCTTGTAAGCGTCGCCGAAGGTGTCGAATACCCCAATGAGATCTTTCCCTTTGATGAGGACAAACTTATCCCTGTAACTCCCCACCCACAAAAGGATAGACGAGACCTACACTAAACAAGTTCTTCGTGGAAACAAAGAGGTCCTAGGCGTGGTTCTTCTAGGCGGTGCCGCGAGAGGCTACGCTGACGAACTCTCCGAAATTGACTTGGCAATATTCCTCACCTCAAGCATATCCTTTATCGATCTAGCCGCCTACCATACTTTTTACGCCTAGCCAAGAGGTAATGGTCAGATGCTCAAGCTGTAAGATCTTAGAAGAGGAAAACGCAACATTCTGTTCACCCTGCAGAACCCTTGGTCCAACTCGATCTTCTCGGCGTTCCTGCCCTCTCGCATTCGGCTTCCATCGTCCTCGAATATGTTCAGCTGTCTGTCGTGTAGATTGAAGCAGAGGCCCACTCTTGGGATGTAGACCTCGCGAACGGCCACTGCGTGGCTGCGGGCAATCTCTAATGCGCTCTGGTAGGCTTTGATATCGTAGATGTAGGCTGGCACCACGTTTCCCTTCTCTTCCTCTTGCTCTATCAGTCTCCTTGAATACGACAAGGTCATTGTCATTGTCCCTGCACGAGCAAATGGACACCCTAGACGTGAAAGATGTCTCCGAACTCTGCCCCAGGTGCGACCTGGAGCCAAAATGCCCGGAGAAAGAGGAACTCACAGTCTACTGCTTGGAAGGTTTATTCCTCAAAAGGTGTGCTTGACTAATCATGATGCTGTCTGGGATGGAGCCTAGCAAGAGATTGCTTCGATACCGGCTCGTCGAGAAGATAAGAGTCCTACACAATTAACCGAGCCGCTTCATAGGCGAGACTGAAAGAAATCTTCATTGAACTTGGGTCGTCGAGCTGCAAGAATTGGAGGAAGACGTAGAAAAGAGAGAGGCAGGAGCGTCTCCAGAAGGAATGGGGCAGGTCTGGCCGCAGTGCCGGGCAAAGTCCAACTAAGCAAAGCTATTCCGTAGAACGCCTTCAAGATGTGGCTAGAGCCATCTTCTTGAATTGGAACTAAGCATAATTTTGCTTAGATTTGCTTAGTTTCCGTAGAAGAAAGTCTCTGAACAAAGGTAGCGCGAAGCTGTATTTGCCCTTCCTCGCTTTGTAGATCAGGTTCTTATCGATAAGCCTGTTTAGTATGCTCATCAGCGTCTGATAGTCCTGCTTGCATTTTCGCGAGATATCAGAGGTCTTGACGTTCTGTTCTTCTAGCCTAGCGATAGCTAACAGCACATCCTGCTCCGCATCCGAGGCCTGCTCGAATCTATCTTCGAAGAAGCTCCGATCCAACTCCTCCAGCATGCCACTGTGTACCTTCTCGTAGTCAGAGAACCTGACACTCTCTCTATTAAGATTCTCAATGAGATAGTACCCGTAGAACTGAAGAAAGTAAGGGTAACCTCGAGTTTCTCTTAGAATGGCCTCAATAACCTCAGGGTCAAACGCGATTTCCGCCTTAGCAATAGGTTCTTCAATTGCCTTCTTTGCATCTTCCGAGCCCAAGTTTCCAACCTCCTCGAAGCGAAACATACGCTCCACGTAGGTCTTTGCTTCCTTCATGTTAGTCTTCATGTTGGGCAGGCCGGATACGACAAGGATATACCTACATCCCGTACGCTGAGCATGGGCAAGTCCCCCTAAAAGGCTGGCTAGGGGAAAGTTGGGCTCGATATCCCTGACCGTATGAAACTCGTCGTAGAGGAATACGAGACCGTGTACTTCATCGGCAGCTCTCGCGAACACCTTCCAATTATCAACTAGGTGATTCTTCAGATGGTCCTCGAGGGGGATTTTCCTGGACCTGTAGAAAGGCTTGTACCTTATTCCCAAGACTTCGAGTTCCTCAGGCTTCAACAGCTCGGCCACTTCCTTTCCAACTCGCTTTGCTCTCTTGACCAGCGAGATCCTTGAAGCTGCCGCGGTGAGATCCTGAAGCAAAGCCTCGGCAAACACTTCTTCATCACGATATCGCTCGTTGAATTCGCGCTCCATAAGAAGCCAACCTTTCTCCTCGCAGATTTGTCTGAACACTTGGAGTAGGACAGTCTTCCCCGTGCCTCTGAGCCCATAGAGCATGAGGTTGCGTGGCAGTCCACGCAGGTTCTCATCCAGAAGCCTAGCGAAAGAGTCGAGTACCGCGTCACGACCCGCCAAAACTGGAGGAACTATTCCATTTCCGGGTCTGAATGGATTCCTATCTCGAACTGACACGACGTGGACATCTCAGCAAAACTATAAAAATTTTTGCTTAGATTTTTGTCACCAAGGCGGCATCATAGGATTGAGCCTGCTAGTTGTAGCAGTCTTCTGGTTCTTTTGTGGTGGCTATAGTGCACCGATCCATTGGACAATCATTCTCATTCTCTTACTGGTTCCTTTAGCAATCGCCTATCGTTCTGCCATGAGACAGGCTGCGGCTTTGGAGTTCCTACTACTTACACGCAACGTGAATCGGGTTAAGAATATAGGAAAAAGATTTGTTGAATCGTCTTTGAGAAGCTAGAATTCCCGAACCAGAGAAATTCACCTTCAACACGGCTGCCAGTGTGTGAATCCCGCCCGGTCCACCATTGAAAAGTTGTTGATTGTGGCTCCGAGTTCTATCTCTGGTTGTCTCTTTCGCTTTGAAGGCTTGAGTTGGTTATTCGTTGTAGGTTTCTAATTTTTCTTTCGAGTAGGTCGGGTCTTTGCGCGCCAGCTTGGTGCAAAATTCGTTGTGTTGACAGGTTTGTGTTTGGCTTGATGAATGCTCGTTCCATCTGCGAAACCTAGTTATCTATGCGCTTTCCCTAGAGGGCCGATCGGGGACGCCTCTGTTGGTTGAACTGCACGGCGCGGATATGCGTTTCGTTTTTGAGCCTCGAAGCGTAGCTGTGATCGGTGCGTCGAGGAACCCGGCCAAGTTTGGGCATGTTCAGCTCAGGAACCTCCTTGAGCTAGGATTTCGAGGCGAGGTTTACCCTGTCAACCCGAACGCTGATCATATCCTCGGCTTGAAGGCCTATCGATCTGTGAGGGAGGTGCCTGCGCTTGTAGACCTAGCGATCGTTACGATTCCTGCGCCGAGGGTTCCTCAAGCCGTTGAGGAGTGCGCGGAGAAGGGTGTGAAGGTTGCGGTTATCACGTCTTCGGGTTTCGGTGAGGTCGGTGGGGAAGGCGAGGAGAGGGAGCGTCTAATCGTCGAGATGGCTAGGAAGGCGGGTATGCGCATCGTCGGGCCGAATACGACTGGGATCGTGAACACGGCGAACAATTTCACAACGAGCTTCATCTCGCTTCCGAAGCTTGCGCGAGGACCGGTAGCTTTCATAGCGCAGACCGGCCTCTTCGCCGCCGCCTCGCTCTGGCATATGCTCACAGCTGAGCGGTTCGGAGTGAGCAAGGTTGCCGGGCTTGGCAACAAGGCAGATGTCAACGACCAAGACATCCTGCAGTACCTAGCCAACGACTCCGAGACGCGCGTCATCGCGATCTACATGGAAGGCGTTAAAGACGGGCGGAGCTTCATGAGGGTTGCACGCGACGTTTCAAGGCGCAAGCCGATCATACTGCTCAAAGGTGCTTCGACCGCCCTTGGAGCCAGAGCCGCAGCGTCGCACACAGCCTCAATCGCCGTAAGGGATGAGGTCTTCGAAGCCGCCTGCCGGAGCGCTGGCATATTGAGGGCTAGAAGCTTCGAGGAGATGATGGACCTAGCGAAAATGTTCGCATTCCAGCCGCCTCCCGGAGGGCGCAGACTTGCAGTCGCATCCTTCACAGGCGCAGGAGGCGTCATGGCTTCAGATCGAGCCGCAGCTGAAGGCCTGGAGCTGGCTGAGTTCTCCCCGCAGACAATCAAGCACCTTCAAGCGAAGATGCCTCCTTGGGCCCGGGCTGGAAACCCCGTCGACGCGGAGCCTCTCTTCGAAACCCTAGGCCCTGACGCATCGTTGAGGTTTGCCTTGGACGCGATCTCGAAGGATGAGAACGTGAACATGGTCGCCCTATTCCTCGTCGCACTTCCTCAATTCCAATTCGACCTGACGCGCACAGTCGCCGAGATGAAGGAGAAGCTCGCTGCGGCCGGAAAGCCCATAGCAGTTCACATAACCGGAATGAGAGAACTCGTCGCGGAAGCGACAAGGCTATTGGAGGAGAACCGAATCCCGGTCTACCCGTCGATTGAGCGAGCCGTCTCGTCTCTAGCCGCAACCTGCAAGTATGCCTCGCACAGCCATGTCGGCAGGGAGCTTTGAGTCTAACCGCGAAGAAGCCAGTCGAAAGACACCATGCTCTACGTTGACTCAGATCAAGCTCCAACTTGCCAGCGCCAACTGCCGCGATATGCCCAGAATGCGGAACTCCAGTGCAGCTCGTAGGCATAACTAGACCAACATAACGTATCCGCGCCGAATGCGCGTTTATTCGCAAAAAGTATCTATACATTGTAATACATCATTGCTGTTTTGGAAGATGTGACTAGGTATGATTAAACTAGGAGCAGACCAACGGGTAGGATTCAAAAAGATAGGTGTCATCGAAGGATACGACAAGTGGGCTTCCACGTATGATAAGGATCCTAATCCTCTTATCGCCTTGGAAGAAAGGGTGACTTTGGAATTCATTGGGAACGTCCAAGGTCAACATGTGCTTGACTTGGGATGTGGTACTGGCCGCTACTGCGTGCTCCTTGCCGAGCGGGGAGCCAGTGTGGCGGGGATTGATTCCTCCTCGGAAATGTTGAAACATGCTAAGCGAAAACTTAGTCCTAGCTATCAACTTGAACTATATCATGGGACAATAGAAAAGATTGGTTTCCCCAGCGAACACTTCGACCTCATCGTCTCCGCTTTGACTTTAGGGCACGTTCCTGAGTTGGAACCTACGTTTATAGAAGCTGTTCGTGTCCTTAAGAGGGGTGGTCGGATGGTAATCTCAGATGTTCATCCGTACTGGCCTGTCTCTGGCCACGACTATACCGAGTTCTTTGACGAAACTGGTCAGGAATATCGCATCCCTATTTATCCACATCTTTTTGAGGAGTATTGGCACCTTTGCATGAAGTTTGGTTTACATCTCGAAGATGTTCGAGAGCCGAAGATTGACGACTGGTTAGTTGAACGTTTCCCATCTTTGAAAGACTATCACGGTATACCTCTGGCTATAATCTTCAAAATGAATTCAGGCTGAGAATAGAACGGTCACCATACTACAACGAGAGGAATACAGCAATTATGACTGGTTATCCGATCTTTCATAACTACCTTAGACCACATGGGGGTAAGTTCTTCGCAAGTCTCGTAGCTTTGGTTTAGGCTATGCCTCCGCTTTCATCGCACCGCAAACCGGCTTCCGGAGTGCTCTTGTCGATCTGTCGACGGTTGTGCTTCTCGTATACAGCACGGGTTTGAAGGAGAACCGGCAGGGAGCTTTGAGTGTTGATTAGGGATTTCGACCTCGCCGACATAGATGAAATAGTTGACGTTCTGAAGCTTAACAAGCAGTATGGTTTTCCAGAGGTTGACGGACCCGAGGCCATGAAAAAGATCAAAGCGTGTAGCGCCGCTGTCTTTCTTATCTGCGAAATGGACGGCACAGTCGTCGGGGCTGTTAGGGGAAGTTATGACGGTTCAAGAGCGATAATCCATCAGCTCTCAGTCCATCCCATACATCAGAGGCGTGGCATAGGAACGGCCCTTGTCAAGGAAATTGTGAGGCGCTTTCGGCAGATGGGTGCACCCTCAGTGTCAGCAACCGTCACTGAAGAAAGCCTACCATTTTGGCAGAAGGTTGGATTCAGAAAGATGGAGACTTTTCTTGTAGGCAACTGGTAGCGGAACGCGAACTGGAAAATGATGTGGAGAGAAAACATGTTTTACGCAATTCGTCTCTGTGGGAAGGAGAGAGTATCAGTTGATTCTGAGATGAGACGGATATCCCTCTTCTTCTAGTAGGCAGAATCGTTTCTCTGGACCAACTAGCCCGAGCCGGAATGTGTTGAGGATTCGACGTCCAAGTAGGAATTTGCTAATTCCAACCAGAGGTGTCTCTATGAAGGTTTCGAACCTTCTTCCGAAAATCGTAGCTATAACCCTGGCCCTTCGAAGCAAGATCGGTCCAACCATGGTCCTATAGGTAAGAAAGTCCTTCGCAGGCAACTCCAGCTCAGAAAACTCTTGATATGTGTCTAGAGGAACCAGAAGGAACCCTGAGAAACCCGTGTCAGCAACTGCGCTCAATGTTGTCTCTCTACCAGTTGCAGGTCCAATCAACGACACGTCTATTACCGGCCTTTCCGGCCGGGATTCAGTATCGTAATCAACGCAGCCTAGCGCTCTATAGATCCCCAAAGCCATTCGCCCCCTTCCCCTGTCTCATCGACACCAACCTGGGATACGATCGCTCTTGTGACACCTGCCTCTTTCAGTTGGGTTAGGAGATCTTCAAGCTTCTCGGCTACAAACAGTTTGCCGCCGCATACTCCCACATACTTGCCACGGTACTTCAGCTCTATCTGGGCGGCCAGCTTGGCGAAAGCCAATTGGTTCGGGTCGCTCATCACAAACGCGGATTGAGAATTCTCGAATAGCCATCTCTCAATCGCCTTCTGTAAGGCCTCGCTCAACTTCAAACCCATCTTGCTTGCCTGAGCCTTGAACTCGCGGTAGAGACGAAGCCTTACACCCCGAATTATCACATCCATCGTGCAACCACATTTGGTTCAAGCACCTTTTGGAGTTGATAAACTTTTTCATCAACCGCCGCAAACAGGCCGCATGCGGCACATCTCTCTACACACACATACATACAAAATGAGCCTTTGCATGTTCAGCGAGGCCCACATTGTGTCCAACCTGATGCTTCACTGTGCCCTAGACAACTGGTAGCAGAACACGAGACGGAAAATGATGTGGAGAAGCTGCTTGAGAGACGATCCGCCATACGCAGAATCGATTAGGCTCGAACCTGTCGAAGCCCCATTCGGCCGATAACCACTGAATTCTCCAACCCATCTATCTTCCTAGACTCATATCAGTGGCCGAGTCTAGCAAGTCTGTAAGTTTCGACATGATATGGTTCTCAACCGTCACTGGTCAAGTGACAATGCTAAAGTAGAGCAACCTACTCTAAGCCGTGCGGCAGTGAACATTAGGGGCTGATGCCGAAATCTGCCTCAAGTACGCGACTGAAATCTTGAAGAGGTTTCGAGAAGAGATTGAACGTTGAACTGGAAACCTATGTGAAGAGACTGGTTGAAGCAATCAATCCTATGACTGTAATATTGTACGGTTCAAGGGCTAGAGGCGACTTCAAGCCTTCAAGCGACTTCGACATAATCGTCATCGCAGAGAACCTTCCAGAATTCATGCAGAGATGGGACCTACTGTGCAAGTATAGGTCCAAGATTCCGCTGGAGCCTCGGGGCTTCACTCCTCAAGAATTCCTTACAATGATCAAGAACTGTAATCCCACAGCTTTGGACGCAGTACACGAGGGAAAGATCCTCTTTGATAGAGGCTTTATCGAGATCGCGAGAATCCAGTTCAAGGAGATATCTGAGAGATACAGGCTCAAGAGAAAAGAGAACGGGTGGATATCGCTAAACCCGACGGGGCAATAGCCAAGTCCACCTTAAACCAAACATGGCGTTACGCGGAAGCTGCGCAACCAAGTAGAATAGCATCAAACTTTCCACGGCAAGAAATCGGCTTCTCCCGCTCATCTAGATCTCTGCAAGGGTGTCAGATAGACAGCTTTCCCGTCTGGGTAGGTCCGGCCTGTTGAACGTCGTGCCGCCCAACATTGGTACGTTATTCCCAATGGAACTGCAGCTGTGTGAGTCCCGCAGATCTCGGCATGGACCGCAAGAGATGTTGTATCTCCTCCCATGGCCATTGGACCTAGCCTCGTGCGATTCTATGCTCGTGTCGCTTTCGTCAGAACGGAGACGCAAACAAGTTCTTGCAGGCGTCAAGAACTTTCTTAGCGTCATCAAGCGCCTTTTTGGCATCATCTCTATCAAAGAGCTTCTCCGGTGGCAAACCGCGCATCTCTTCGCCATACATCGCCGGGGCTCTCTTCCTTGCCAGGTCCTTTGAGATCTTTGCGACCCAGTCCGCATGCTTTTGGAACGATTTGGGAAAGCGGTGAACATTGGACTGGAGGACGTCGGAGACATCATGGAACTTTAGGTGCTCCACACCGATCAGTTTGAGCGCCGCCTTCAGGACGAGCTCAACTGCTTCCTGAGCCTGTCTCACGCAGTACGGGTAGTTTCGTTGGTTGTAGGCCAGCTTCGCCGTCCGGAACCTAGCGCGGCCCTGTCTAAAGTAGGACCTCGATAGCTCGCTAAACCGCAATCTCTTCACCTATCGGCATCTTCGGATCAAGCCTCCAGAACCAGCCTCCCCTTGTAACGACCTTCTCGCCACCCGCCTTCCTGACGAGTAATCTGCATTGAGAGAGGACCTTTTCGAGGAAGCTTTCCTTATCGAAGACGATGACTCCTTCATCGATGATGTCCAAGTAGATCGGAAGAAATCTGCTAGCTTCATCCCGTGAGAGCGGGAAGAACGACACGTCTGTGAAGAGACCGTTCCGATATAGGAATCTCCTCTCATCCTCGATCGGAGCTACGGCCTCATACAACTCCTCCAGCCTTTTGCCGACGCTTCCGCGAATACCCTCGACCACTACAAGCATATCCACATCACTGCTCCCACTCGCGGTCCCCCTCGCGACGGATCCGTAAACGCATACGGATTCCAAGCGATCCGCATAGCTCTGGCTCAGAAGCCTTGCAGTCTTGACAATGATCGGAACGAAGCTTTGAGAGCGTATATGGTCCAAGTTCTTAAGAAACTCGTAGGCGTAGACAGCGTCTTGAGGATTGATCAGCCTATAGAGCCGCGATCTTCCGCTTCTGCCGAAGACCGTCAGATAGCCTCTTCTCCTGAGCTGGCTAACGACCACTAAGAGGGTTGACGAGCTCCGGCGCAAAACCGACCCAGCTTCATGTAGCGTAAAGAGTCGCTCGCCAAATCCATTGAAGAGGGTCGCATAGTCATTGAAGAGCCAAGCCGGCAGGTGCGTTACCAAGGCAACCGCTTAACATAAGCAACGCGCTCATATAAAGCGAACGCGCCTACCAGAGCAAAATAGAAAGATCTAAGGTTCAGAACAAGGAAGCAAGAAAAGTCTCAACCGGTTAGGGATATGTATGTGAGGGATCAAAAATGGGTGAGGATATAGAAACGACTTTAAGGTCTCTCCAAACCCGACAGCTCAACGGTATGTTCGCAGAAAATTCCAAGGATGCCAATAGCAGGATCATGGATCTGATTCCCAGAGGCGCCGTGGTGGGGATAGGAGACTCCACAACGGTAGCACAGATCGGCGTCAAAGAAGAATTGAAGAAAAGAGGGACAAGGGTACTGGATGGCTTCGATCGTAAAACGGCATATACTACCATCAAAGAGTACGAAGAGCTCCATAATACGCCCGTCAGAGAATCGACTATGTGCGACGTTTTCTTGACGGGTACAAACGCCGTCACTCAGGACGGCAGACTCGTAAACGTAGATGCTGCAGGTAACAGGGTCGCAGGGATGTTCTGGGGTCATCCGACAACAATCATCGTTATCGGTAGGAACAAGATAGTCAAGAACCTCGACGAAGCATTTCACCGAGTTAGGAACGTAATTGCTCCCAACCACATAAGAATAAGAGCAGTCGAACTAGGAGGACGACGAGTTGAAACGCCATGTGTTATCACAGGCGAGTGCAACGACTGCAGGGCAAAGGACAGGATGTGTAACGTCTTTACGATAATTGAGGGTAGACCACTTCGGACCGACATAACGGTAATAATCGTAAACGAGGATTTGGGTCTGAGCTGGGACGAATCTTGGCCACGAGAACGCATCGCCAAGATAATCGAAAACTACAAGAGGTTCGTTTGGACGCCGCCCGCAGACCTTGCCAAGTGGCAGATGAACAGGCCTCGTTCTACTCACTCTTGACAGTGTAACTCAAGACGGGACCATGTCAGCGTCTGCGTCCAAGTTCTCATGACTACTATCAAGCATGTTTTCAATCGGCCGAAGCGAATTTCTTGGATGTTTCGCGATTCGACATATAGACTTTTAACAGACATCGCTGGACATACGGGGAAGGCGCTGTAAATTGAGTCCGAGACCGACCCCGGTTTTTGCTCGTGACTATGCAGCGTTCTATTTTGGCTATCGGTAGCCAGCCGAATTTGCGGCTATGAGCCGCAGTATGTTCGGCGTGGCTTCTTGGGTGAAATCTCGTGAGAGTGAAGACTAAACAAAATGTTTCTCGTCTGGTGGTAAAGTTCGGCGGCTCGTCCCTATCGTCGCCTCGAAAGATCTCAAAGGCCGTGGCGGCGGTGAGGCGAGAGATAAGTGAAGGAGCGCAGGTCGCGGTGGTTGTTTCCGCGATGGGTAGGATGACAGACGATCTGCTTGAGACGCTCTCTGCGACATCTCTTTCGAACAGATCAGGTGATCATGTGGATGATGTCCTCTCGATGGGAGAGAGAACGAGCGCACGGATCTTTCATGCTGCCCTATCGGCGCAGGGTGTGAGGTCGAAATATTTCGATCCACATGACGAGGATTGGCCCATAGCAACCGACGACAATTTTGGAGACGCGGCCCCGATCCTTTCTACATGCCAACGCCGAATCCAACGACATGTCCTACCATGTCTAGAAGATGGAATTGTTCCGGTGCTGCCGGGGTTTGTCGGGAAGGCTGGTGACGGCAGGATCACGACGATGGGTCGCGGAGGCAGCGATATCACAGCTTTCCTGTTGGCGCGGTGCCTTCCAGCCGACGAGTCCATCCTTGTGACTGACAGCAACGGCTTGATGACTGCTGACCCTAAGCTGGTCAAGGAGGCTCGTCCGATCTCCCAGATCTCCATCCGGAAGCTAATAGGCCTAGCAGACTCAGGGACCAAGTTCCTGAAGACGAAGGCTCTTCGGTATCTGGACGATACCTTCAGGGTTAGGATTACGTCAAACATGGCAGCGTCCCTTCGCTCGGGTGGAACCGTCATCAATGGGTCGTTCCAGAAGGCGATTACGGCCGAACTTGAGAGCTCCCATCCCTCTGCAATGGTGACGATAACTGGGGAGAGCATCTCACAGAATCCAAAGATCCTGAGAGAGATACTCTCCAAGATCACTAGTGAGAAAACGAAGATTCTAGGCTTCTCAGCAAACTCCAACTCCCTAATCATCTACGTTCCTTGGCAACGCAAACAGAGGCTCCTCAATGAGCTACATGAGTCCGTGTTGACGAATCCACAGATGACCGCGATGGCGGTGCGTGACAACCTGTCCCTGATCAGGATAGCTGGGGTTGGGTTTGTGGAGACCCCCGGCTTAATAGCGTCAGTCTCTGAGCCGCTCAGAGAGGCCTCCTTGAATATCTATGGCATCTTCACAATCGCCTCTTCGATTGTCGTTGCAGTGGATTGGAAACAGCGTGAGAAGGCCTTACGCCTTGTGAAGAAGTCATTGAGGAGGAGGGCAGCATGATCGAGGTCGCTATCGTTGGAGCAACTGGCATCGTGGGCCAGCAGTTCGTCGCTGCCTTAGATGGGCATCCTTGGTTCCAGATAGAGAAGCTGCTCACCTCTGCTAGATCGGCAGGAAAGAGGTACGATGAGGCTCTAAGAAACATTCAGACAGGCGCTCTGGAATGGTTCTGCGACACCTCTCTTACAAGTTCGGTCGGCGAGATGGTGACCGAGGACTCTTCGCGGTTCGATCCGTCAAGTGTGGATCTGATCTTCTCTGCACTGGAGTCTGAGCAGGCACGGAGCCTCGAACCTAGCTATGCAAGACATACACCGATCGTTAGCACGGCATCTGCGTTTCGGTACGAGCAGGATGTACCGATACTCATCCCAGGAGTCAACAGTGAGCATCTCAAGGCACTGGATATTCAGCGAGAGCGAAGAGGATGGCGAGGCTTCATCGTTCCCATACCTAACTGCACCACAACTGGGCTCGCGATCTCGCTGAAGCCACTTCACGACGACTACGTTGTTGAGGCTGTTGTGATGACCTCCATGCAGGCAGTCTCTGGTGCCGGCAGATCCACCGGAGTTTTGGCCTTGGACATCACAGACAACATCATTCCATTCATTCCGGGTGAAGAAGAGAAGGTTGAGAGAGAGACCTGCAAGATTCTCGGAGGCTTCCAAGGAGCATTTGCGCCAGCGGAAATTAGGATCAGTTGCACTTGCACGCGTGTTGATGTCAGGGAGGGACATACCGAAGCTGTCTACGTCAAGACGAGAGAGAACTGCGCCGTCGAAGACGCAAAGAAGTCTATGCGCAGGTTTAGCAAGTCGCTGGCTGATTCAGGTCTTCCAACAGCGCCATCAGAGCTTCTCCAGCTGCGTGAGGATCCTTACAGGCCGCAGCCTAGGCTTGACCGCGACACAAACGGTGGAATGACAACCGTGGTCGGCAGGCTGCGAGAGGACAAGGTTCTGGGTGGCATAAAGTACGTGCTGGTCTCTCATAACACGAAGATGGGTGCAGCGAAAGGCGCAGTCCTAGTGGCTGAACTGCTGCACCACGAAGGATGGCTGAAGAGGAGGTGATTGCAGGATGGATGGCATAGGGAAGCGTCTTGCAAGAATATTCCGAGGCGATCAGAAGGCTGTGATTGTACCAATGGATCACGGCGTGACGCTCGGTCCAGTGGAAGGCCTAAGTGACATGCGCCGCACTATTGGTGATCTTCTGAAGGCGAATGTGGACGCGTTCGTCGTACACAAAGGAATAGCTAGGACTGTTGACACGGGAGACGCTGGCCTGATAGTTCATGTCTCGGCGAGCACGAAGCATTCTCCCGATCCCAACAGAAAGGTTCGCGTCTGTTCTGTGTTGGAGGCTCTGAGGCTTGGAGCGGACGCGGTGTCGGTTCACATAAACATGGGAGCGCCCTCCGAGGCGGAGATGCTCACCAAGCTCGGAGACGTTGCTGACGAATGCCATGCCTATGGATTGCCCCTCTTGGCGATGATGTACCCCAGAGGGCCGAGTATCCAGAACGAGCATGACAAGGCCGTTTTGGCGCATGTTGCAAGGCTTGGGGCTGAGCTAGGCGCAGACATCGTAAAGACAAACTATACGGGAGACCCCGTATCCTTCAAGGAAGTCGTGGCATCATGTCCTGTCCCACTTATCATAGCTGGCGGGCCGAAAGCGAAGACTGACCGTGATATTCTTCAGATGGTGTATGACGCAAACGCCGCAGGCTGCGCAGGAGTTTCGATAGGTCGAAACGTCTTCCAGCATAAGAATCCGAGAAACATGGCTCGTGCTCTGATCGCAATCGTACATGAGGCTGCCACGGTAGATGAAGCCTTTCGCTTGGTAGGTGGCGAGTAATGAAGCAGTTCTGGGTACTCATCGACGGCTTGGAGGAGAAAGTCTCCGAACTCGCTGAAAGTCTCACGAAGGCCGACGTGATTGTGAGCCAGAAGCTCTCAAAGAGGCAGGCCGAGAAACTTGCAGGAGTCAAAGTGACAGTAGCCTCTCCAGCAGAGGACTCTGACATACGACTGATACAAGACATCGGATCGTTCTCCTCAGGTCTCGAGACGGACAAGCCCACGGCAGTAGTCATAGAGATCACCTCAGGACAAGACGAGAAGAAAGTGGCTGACGCCTTCGCCCAGGGCGCAAGCTACGTGATACTTAGGTGTGCAGACTGGAAGATAATTCCGCTTGAGAACATAATCTCGAAAACGAGGCTCAAGGGCAAACTGCTCATGGAGGTTGGCAATCACAGCCAAGCGCGAATGGCCCTGGAGACCTTAGAACTGGGATCAGATGGCGTAGTCTTGAACTCTTCGTCTCCGGATGAGGTGTTGAAAACCAGTGAAGTAGTGCGCAACAAGCTCATGCAGCTGGATCTTGTTGAGGTAGAGGTGACCGGAAAGAAGGAGGTAGGCCTCGGCGCTCGAGCCTGTGTAGACACAATCGACCTGATGGCGCCGGGAGAGGGGCTTCTAGTTGGATGTCAGTCAAGTGCTCTATTTCTCGTGCAAGCCGAGGTGGAGGAGAACCCGTACGTATCCAGCCGTCCTTTCAGGGTAAACGCTGGTCCGGTCTCGCTTTACGTCCTCTCTGCCGGAGACAAGACGAACTATCTCTCGGAACTCGAAGCAGGATACCCAGTACTAATAGTGAACCGAGAAGGAAGGACGAGGCCAAGTTGCGTTGGGAGGATCAAGATAGAGCGGCGCCCCCTAGTTCTCGTAGAAGCGAAGTGGCGAGGCAGAAAGATAAAGACCATTCTTCAGAACGCTGAAACAATCCGGCTAGTGACAAAAGATGGATCCAAGTCTGTCACAGAGCTAGAGCCCGGCAACATGGTCTTGGTTCGAGTCGAGCACGGCGGACGACATTTTGGAACACTGGTTGAAGAGGAGTCGATCTTCGAGAAATGAGACCAAAGATCGCCGTTTCCATCCCTGCCCGCACCGCCAGCGAAGCTTCAAGAAAGGTACGTAGCGCAAGACGATTGGGCGCCGATCTAGCGGAGATACGATTCGACTACCTCGAAAGAGAGGAGCCAGTTGAGAAGATAGTCAGGACCGAAGCGATGCCTCTGATAGCAACGTTCCGCTCGAGAAAGAATGGTGGAGTTCGAAACTCAGAGGAAGCGGAACGCACGGACGCGCTAATTGCTGCTGCGGAGGCGGGTTTCAATTACGTCGATGTTGAGATGGAGACGAGGAATCTCAATGCCGTAATTGGTAAGCTACGTAACGCAGGGACAAAAACGATCGTGTCGCATCATGACTTCACAAGAACTGCCTCTGACGTTCAGTTGAGGAAAGTTCTACAGCTCTGCCGGAATTCAGGTGCAACACTATCCAAGCTGGTCACGACAGCAAGGAAGCTCGAGGACAATCTTCGTCTGCTCGCTCTTACTCAAGAGGCGAGCAGGCAAGGAGGGCTCATATGTTTCGGGATGGGGAGGCTGGGCGTTCAGAGCCGCATCTTCTCACCGATCTACGGAGCTGCGTTCACCTTTGCGTCGCTGGATGGGAGAAGAGCGGTGGCTCCCGGTCAAATCTCAGTGTCAAGGATGCGGCGAATCTATGCGGAAATGGGGTATTCATGATTGCTCATCACTGGTAAGACCGGTGTCTACGGAATCATAGGCGATCCGGTAGAGCATTCATTGAGTCCGGTGATGCATAACGCAGCGTTCAGAGAGTTAGGAATCGACTACGTCTACGTTCCATTCAGGGTTTTGTCCGGTTCTCTTAGAGACGCTGTCCGAGGGTTGCGATCTCAAGGCGTTCTAGGTTTCAACGTGACAGTCCCGCACAAGGTCGAGATATTGAAGTATCTAGATAGGTTGGACCTGCTTGCCCAACTTATCGGCGCCGTCAACACGGTGCTGAACGCTGAGGGCAAGCTTGTCGGCTACAACACAGACGCGACGGGAGCAGTCGAAGCTCTAAAGCAGAACGGTGTTCGTTTGAGTGATTCCGCCTTAACGATTCTGGGAGCTGGCGGAGCTGCGAGAGCAATCGTGTTTGCCTTAACGAAGATTTCGCCGAGGATCGTGGTTTTGAACAGAACTTCCAGGAAAGCATTGAGGCTCAAGCAAGAGGTCAAGCGAAAAATGCGAAGAGACATCGAGATCAACCAGTTAACAAAGAAGAGTTTAGCGAAGGCTCTGTTGACGACAGATGTTCTTGTGAATGCGACCTCGATTGGAATGGAGAGCAACCCGAATTGCTTGCCGATTGACGAGGCAGATCTGGGACGAGACTTGACTGTCTTCGATATTGTCTATGGCCCGCGTGAGACTGATCTCTTGCGGAAGGCAAGGCGGGCCGGTTGCAAGACTATTGGCGGTATTGAGATGTTGCTTCACCAAGGGGCAGCGGCGTTTGAAATCTGGACTGGAAGGAAGGCGCCTCTTGACACAATGCGCGATGCGCTTGCTAATGCAGAGGCGACGGGAGGTTAGAGGCGATGCCTACTGCAGAGGCGGTTGCGCATGGCGCAGCAACGGTGGTGAACGCGATATCAACTGGCAGAGGCGCGGCCGTAGGCGTTGATCTCTGGACCAAGGCAAGAGTCGAATTGAATAGGGATGCGGGAGAAGTCACGGCCTTGATACAGGGCGAGCCAAACGAGGCAACTGGTCTAATGGCCACAGTGGTGCGTAGGGCCCTTCGGCGGCACAGGGCAAGCAGAACATTCGGTGCGCGTGTGGAAACCTGGTCGAATATACCGATTGCACGTGGAATGAAGAGCAGCAGCGTGGCCGCGAATGCCATCGCCCTTGCCGCTACGGCGGCTCTTGGCAAGAGGATCATAGATCGAGAGATTCTCGAGGACAGTGTTGAAGCCGCAGTCGAGGCCGGGGTGACAATCACAGGCGCGTTCGATGATGCATCCGCCTCATATTATGGTGGAGTCGTTGTCACAGACAACAAGCAGAGAAGGATTCTCAAGAGGCAGAGGATTTCGGAGGAGTACTGCGTTCTGTTTCATGTCCCGCCTGAGAAGTCTTACACGGCCAGTGTGGACCTGCGAGAACTTCGAAAGCTATCCTCCATCAGTGAACTCGCTCACAGAATGGCATTGGACGGGCATTACTGGGAGGCGTTGACTCTGAACGGTTTAGCTCACTCAATTGTACTTGGCTGGGAGCCGAAGGTTGCAATCGAGGCGATAGGTGCGGGAGCGGTTGCGTCTGGGCTATCGGGTAAGGGACCGGCAACCGTGGCGATAGTGAAGAGACATCAAGTCCCGAAAGTTCGCTACGCGATGTCTAGGTTTGAGGGGCAGCTCATCGAGGCTAAGCTCAGCAATAGTAAGGCGAGGGTTGTTGCCAAGTATACCTGAACAGATTACGATACGCGGCGGCTCCCAGCTTCACGGCTCAGTCCGCGCACCTCCTTCGAAATCTCACACGCACAGAGCTGTCATAGCTGCATCTCTATCCACTGAGAAATCGAAGATTGAGAACCCGTCGTTAAGTGAAGACGTATGCGCGACGATTGGAGCGGTCGAAGCCTACGGAACGCAGGTTAAGCTTCAAGAAGGATCCCTCGCTGTCATAGGCGTGGACCATGTCGAGACGCCCGCTGACGTAGTAAGTTGCGGAGAATCAGCTTCCACGATGCGTTTCGTCACGCCGATTCTCGCTCATGCTAAAGGAATCTCCATTGTAACCGGGGAACCATCCCTAAGGAAGAGACCAATGCAACCCCTTGTCGACGCGATGAGGCAGTTAGGCGTCCAATGCCACTCGGCTCGAAGCGACGGCTGTGCTCCACTAGTCGTGTTTGGAGGAACCTACAACGGCGGCAAGGTCCAAATAGTCGGTGACGTCAGCTCTCAATTCATCTCTGGTCTGCTCTTTTCCGCGCCACTTGGAAAACAGCCCACATCAATTGAGGTCATTACGCCGTTGGAATCAGCACCATACGTAGGCATGACGCTCAAGATTCTGAGATGTCATAACATACACGTTGACGCAAACGCCGACTTGGCGAGATTCAAGGTTGATGGAGTTCAGTCGGCCGCTTCATACGATCATGTGGTCGAGGGCGATTATTCATCAGCCGCCTTCATGCTCGCTGCAGGCGCGGTAACAGGTTCCGAGATCGGCGTCTCAGGCTTGAAAAGATCGGGATCCATTCAGGGAGACAGCAAAATCCTCTCTATACTAGGCGATATGGGCGTTGATATTCAAGTCGAGGAGGAATTCGTCGGGGTTAGGTCAACGCGGCTTCGGGCGACTGAGATAGACGCTAGGGACTGCCCAGATCTCGTTCCGCCTCTAGCCGTAGTGGCGTGCCATGCCCGAGGAACAACCAAGATCGCTAACGTGGAGAGGTTGAGGACAAAGGAGTCCAACAGGCTGGCAGCACTTTCAAGCGAGCTAGGAAGGATGGGTGCCAAGATTCGGGAGACCAGACATGGGCTGGAGGTCACCGGGGTGCCCTTCCTCAAGGGTGCCAAGGTGAGCTCTCATGGAGACCATCGCATTGCTATGGCCTGCGCTGTAGCAGCGCTCGCCGCGAAGGGAGAGACCGTGATAGATGGAGCGAGGTGCGTCGCCAAATCATATCCCACTTTCTTTGAGGATCTGAAGAGCCTTGGAGGTGATGTTCTTGGCTGGAAATAGCTTCGGGAAGGAGTTCGTAATAACGCTGTTCGGCGAAAGCCACGGCAAATGTGTAGGTGTGATTGTTGACGGTTGCCCGGCGGGGCTTGAGTTCAGCGAGATCGACGTACAACGTGAACTGGATAGGCGGGTCCCAAGGGAGCCGGGCATCGCATCGTCAAGAATCGAGGAGGATAGGGCGGAGATTCTGTCTGGAACGTTCCGTGGAAGGACAACAGGAGCGCCGATCGCCATGATAGTCCAGAACAGGGATGTGGATTCGCAACCGTACGAGCGTTTCAAAGACATTCCTAGACCAGGGCACGCAGACTATCCAGCTAGAGTGCGATACGGCGGATTCAACGACTACAGAGGTGGAGGGCGCTTCTCTGGCAGAATGACCGTTGCCTTGGTCATGGCTGGTGTAGTCGCGAGGAAGCTACTTGCACGCATCGGGGTTGAGGTCTTGGCTTATGCTCTGTCCATAGGGAACGTGCTTTCTAAGACGGATTTGACTCGTGAGGAGCTACGTAAAGTGGTGTACACAACTTCTGTGAGGTGCGGTGATCGTGACGCTGCACGGCTAATGGAGAGGGCGATTCTAGAAGCGGCTGAGGCTGGCGATAGTTTGGGCGGGGTAGTTGGGGCTGTAGTGTATGATGTGCCGCCGGGAATCGGGGAGCCCTTGTTCGACTCTCTCGACTCGGAACTTGCCAAAGCGCTCTTCAACATTCCAGCAGTCAAAGGTGTTGAGTTCGGATCAGGTTTTGATGCTGCTCGATCGAAGGGCTCACTGAGCAACGATCCACTTGTTATTGAGAGGGGGAAGGTACGGTTCGAAACGAACAAGGCCGGGGGAATTCTTGGAGGTCTGTCGACCGGGAGAGAGATTGTGGTTCAGGTGGCGTTCAAGCCTACCCCGTCCATTCGAAGAAGACAGAGGAGCGTGAATCTCATGTCCATGGAAGAGACGGATCTGGAGTTGAGCGGGAGGCATGATCCCTGCGTGGTACCGAAGGCTGTTCCAGTTGTCGAGGCGGTCGTATCGTCGGTGCTCGCCGATTTCATGATTCGTTCGGGGGCAATACCCAAGGTTTTGGAGTGATCTGAATGGGTGAGAGAGAAGAGATACGCGAAAGGATCGACGCTATCGATCAGCGGATATTGGACGCCTTGACTGAGAGGGTGCTCCTCGCCAGAGAAATAGGGGAACACAAGAAGAAGGTGGGGCTACCGGTTATTGATTTGGCCAGAGAGAACGCGGTGCTGCGGAGAATCGGTGAGGAGGCGGCGCAAAGATCCGTCCCAAGAGAACTGGCTGAGGCGGTATACAGAGAGATCATACGCCTCTGCCGAAGCGTGCAGATAGAGGAGACGAAAGTTGCATTTCTTGGGCCTCGAGGAACTTTCTGCGAACAGGCTGCCCGCGAGCATTTTCGCGATGTGAATGCAATATTCGATGAGCGGCCGAGCATAGCCGATGTCTTCAGATCGGTAAGAGTCAAGGAAGCAGACAGTGGCGTTGTTCCGATAGAGAACTCGAACGAGGGATCGGTGGTGGCAGCATTAGACCTACTGAGCGAATCGGATCTCAAGATCTCTGGCGAGGTCATACTGCGCATCGTACATAACCTGATAGTGAGACCCGGGATGAAGCTGGACGAGATCTCGGAGGTGGCGTCGCATCCTCAGGCTCTTGCCCAGTGCCACCGATACCTCGAAGAGAACCTGCCTTCCGCCAAGCTCGTAGAGACCAGTAGCACAGCAGCGGCCGTCAAGCTTGCGAGCGAGAGGAACGAGGTCGCGGCGATCGGAACTGAGCTTGCCGGACAACTCTACGGAATGGAGGTTCTCGCTTCAGGCATCGAGGACAACCATGAGAACCATACTCGGTTCTTCGTGCTGAGTTCGGATGATCATGAGCCGACTGGCAAAGACAGAACCTCGGTGCTATTCTCGGTGAAACATCGTCCAGGATCGCTTCACGAGGCACTGGGCGCCTTGTCCAATAAGATGATCAATCTTACAAAGATAGAGTCGAGGCCTGCACGTGGCAAGCCTTGGGAGTATGTCTTCTTCTGTGATTTTGAAGGGCATAGGAAGGATTTGAAGTGTCAAGAGGCTCTAGAGGAACTTCAGCGAAAGACGATCGACCTGAAGATCTTGGGCTCTTACCCTAGAGCACAGTAGCAACTAGGCTATCGATCATTGGCTTGGGGTGCGCGTGCTGCGCATGAAAAACTTCCACAAACTCGAGAGGTCCAAGGCTTGTCAGCTTCTCCGCGACTGAAGTCAGGAGCTTATGTTTGCAATTGGTTTTTTCAATCGGATTTCTTGACTATGCTCTCTAGGTTTTCATGTGTTATGACAGCGTCTAGGAAATAGCCTTTCTCTGTGAGGAATTCTGTAAACGCCTTATCCATTGTCATGAAATATCCTCTGGTCTTTACGGCGTGGGCATACGCAATGTTATCCATGATGTCTCTGTGCCCTCTTATCCAAAGCTCCGCTGCTAGTGCTAGGCCATCAGGTTCAGGTAGCTCGACGGTGACTCCCACACCAGCTAGGAGTGCTCTGAATCCTTCCACGGCCTCTTCAGGAAGAATCTTCAGGTCTCTTTTCGAAGCCTCTCTAGCGGCTTTTCCTACGAGTTCTGCCAGTAATGGTGTGGGGTAGCTGTACTCTATGTGCTCTCTCAGCTTATTGATCAACTCTATATCTTTGGGCCTAAGGTTCTTGACAGATATGCCGAGGGAGGGCAGTAGGTATGTTGAGTCGACCACGACTCTAGCCTTCCTCAGATATGTACTCCTCCTGCAACTCCTCCGATTCTTTCTCAAACTCCTCTACGGTTGTCTCGGACCATTTACGGGCTTTGAGGGCTAGCATCCACGGGTCTTGAAGCCGCTCGATGACTAACCTATCACCTTCGACACGAAAGACTACCTCGTACCCCTCCTCTAGGCCGAGACGCCTCATGATCTCCTTCGGAGGATAGAGCGTTAACTTCCTCCCAACCCTGCCAACAGCTTGCAACAGACTTCACCTGACTAACTCAGCCAATACCAGGCTGATAAGTCTTTCCAATACCAAGATGAGGCAGGCTAGCTTTGGCCGGTCCCATAATCGATCTCGATGGTGTTATCTTTTACACCTAAGATGATAGTGCTGTTCTCTGCTAGTCCGAGGCGCTCTCTGATGACTTTCGGGATGACTAGCTGCCCCTTTTCCCGGAGTTTGACCTTAATTCTTAAGATTTCCTCTACCGAGGGTAAATTAGTTGGAACGCGCCACGAGCCCTAACGTCTTTGGTCATCCGGCCGAGATATCTTCGGTCAAAACCGGCGTGGTTAGCAGGGTCGCGGAGCTTCTTCCACCTAAGATCGAGTACCTGAGTCTTCATCCGCTTTTCGGCCCATCCGTGAGAAGGTTAAAAGGCCGGAACATGATCGCCATCCCTGTGAAGCAAGGATGGCTATCGGATCACATGATCGCGTCCCTTCGCGACAGGGGATTCACCGTTGAGATCTCCTCTGTTGAAGAGCATGACAGGATCATGGCTACGCTACAGGTGATGCATCACTACGCGTATCTGGTGATGGGTGTAGAGCTGGCGAAGATAATCAAGGCAAATCCGAGAGTCTCTAAATTCTTGACTCGATCAATGAGGAGAACGTGGGACCAACTTTGTTCGATGCAAAAGGTCAGCGAGACCGTACTCACAATACAAGAAATGAATCCACATGGGCCTGCAGCTAGACGAGCATATGCAGAATCCACGTAGAGAATAGCAAACATGAGCGAAAGTCATTTCCGAGATTGAGGAAGCTATGAAGACTATCGAACACTCGATGAGTGCTCGAAGGTAGCCAGCCTCTTCTTTATGTTTGATCTTTTCACAGTATGGCTCTCAACACTCTGGTTCCTCTTTCAATTGAAAAGACGGACCTAGTTCAACGAGCAGCTCACTGCCGCCGAGAAGCCCGTAGTAGCTCATATAACCGGCGTGAGAGAACTTGTGCGGACAAACCACTTCCATTAAGATTAAAGGTTGTTCAGCCCCTCTTTACGATTAGAAGGAGGAGGGAAACAGTTTGCAAGCCTACATCCTAATCAACACAGAACCAGGCAAACTCTGGGAAGTCGCTGACGCATCCCAACAAATCAAAGGCGTAAAGATGGCACATGCAGTAACGGGGCAATTTGATGTTGTAGCCTACGCAGAATTCATCAAAATGGAGGATCTGGGAAGAATCATTGAGGAGATTCAAAGCCTCAAAGGGGTCAGACGAACCCAAACGGTGATAGCCATACCACCCACCATCAGAAAATAAACACCTAACTAAAGAAATCGGGCAGACACAGTTTCTAACGCCTCAACCTAGATTCTTGAAGGAGCTCTCGCCTTCCAGCCTCGAGACGGCTCAACAGTGCCTGTGACTGGATCAACTTTCAAACCCAAAGTCTCCAAGGTCTCCACTCCTAGCGCTGGCTCATCAGCTTCACTCAACAAGACCTTGGCAACTGTCCCCCTTCCCAAAACCTCCAAGTACATGAAGGCAACATCAAAATCCTTCACGCTCCCATCTGCCAACGAAACCTTCTCCTTCCAAGGCGCCCTCTCTTTTTCTTCATCACACATTACTCGCTTCCCGCTTTCCGGGCAGAAGTCTGACAACTATCAGATCCGAACATTGAGATCAAGCCATTAGGAATCGTCGTTCCCTGTCCCTAGGAGGTTATATGAGTGGGTGGCCTTCTGATTGTTAGGAAGGGCGCTCTATCAGATTTTCATGAAGTAAGAGATGAGGGAGTTTGGCTCTGATTAGAATTCCATATGGGAAGGAAGAAATGGTGTTCGAGATCCCAGATAGGAATCTCCTCGGATTCGTGGAGCACGCTCAAGTTTCCCGCGTAGAAGATGTGCCAGCTGCAACGGAGCTTGCTCTTGGCAATCCCATCTCATCGGAGAGGCTGTCCGAGGTCGTCAACCCGAACGACAGGGTCGTGATAGCCGCAACCGACCTTACAAGACCTTGTCCAGACCACGTTATCATCCCCGCCATCTTGAATGAATTGAACGTGGGCGGCGTCCCAGATGATAGGATAAGCATTGTGATAGGGCTAGGGCTTCATAGGCCAATGGATGATCGAGAGATCACCCATAAGTTCGGAGTAGAGATAGCTAGAAGAGTTAAGATCGTGAATCATGACCCGCTGACAAGCGAGAAACTAGTCAACTTAGGTGCGTCATCGCGGGGAGCGCCGATGGTTGTGAACAAGTCAGTTGCCGAAGCCGATTTTCTAATATCCACGGGGATAGTGGAGCCTCATGCATATGCCGGCTATACTGGCGGAAGAAAAACGGTGGCTATCGGTTGTGCAGGCGAAGGAACAATCGGCTATCTTCATAGCCCCAAGATCCTTGATGACCCGGGCACAAGGCTGGGCGCAATCAGGAGTAACGTCTTCCATGAAATAGCAACTGAACTCGCCTTGAAGGCGGGGCTTGACTTTATCGTAAACGTAGTCCTCCTCAGCGAGATGGAAACCGTAGGTGTCTTTGCGGGCAAGCCTATCGAGGCATTTGAGCAAGCGGTCGAGCTGGCTGATAGAACGTTCAAAGTCGAGGCCCCCGAGCCGGCGGACATAGTCATCGCTGGGGTTGGATGGCCTAAAAGCACCAATCTATATCAAGCGTCGAGAGGAGCGAGTAACATACTGTTTGTACCGAAGCCGATAGTCAAGGACGGCGGGATCATTATCACACCGGCTCCTTGCGAGGAAGGAGTCGGCCTCGGTGTTGGAGAAAGGAGGTTCTACGAGGCGTTCAGTTCCGCCAAGACCTTGGATGACGTGATACATGAGGCGAGGACGAGGGGTTTCCCTCCAGGCGCACACAGAGCCTACGTTCTAGCGAAGGCCTTGAAGCGCGCAGACTTGGTCATAGTTGCCTCAAAGATCCCGGAGAAGGTGGAAAAGATGCATATGAAGGCAGCGCGGGATATGGGCGAGGCAATGAGGATAGCGTTTGAAAAATGCGGTAGAGATGCGACCGTGCTGGTCGTTCCTAAGAGTCTACTTACGTTGCCCGTGGCCGACTGAAGAGGAAGTTTGGAACATCACTCTTGGATCTATGTCCATCTAAGCTCGCATGCAGTAGGTTATTTCGGTAATTTTCACTTTACGCATCTATTTGCTTATGCTTCTGACTTCTCCGTTTGTCAGTCTCCTTACTTCAGCGGGACTTATCTCTAGAAGCGTCTTGATTTCGCCTCCACCCCCAATAACCTTGTCAAGGGCGATGACCTTCTCGTCAATAAGGGTTCTTATCTTAGTTTTGTGCCCGACTGGTGGAACAGCGCCAACATCGTAGCCAGTAAAGTATCTTACCTCAGAAGGATTCGCCCTTCTAACCCTTTTAGCTTCACAAGCCAACGCCAGCTTTTTCTCATCTATCCTTTTGTCTCCGGTGACTATGCCCAGAACCGGCAAATCTGAATCATCAATGAAAAGTATACTTTTGATAATTTTTTCGCGACCCACGCGTAAACGGCTAGCAGCAGCGTCAACGGTCATCGTATGTTCCTCGAACTTGAAAAACTTGGCAACAATTCCCATTTCTTTGAGATATTGTTCCAAGTTCTCAGAAGACACTCCTCACACAACCGTTGTCGCATTTCCGTCTTTCCGATAAACTGTACCCAGAATTTTTATTGCTTCTGTGCTGTATTTCGCTCTTACTAGTGTTGTTGGTGTTCGTTCATCCAAACGAGAGAGGCCGGACGTACGCTTGGACTGGACAAGATTCTCTCCGCTAACAAACATAAGATTTCAGGGGGGAGGGGAATATATCCGATTCAATCAGGTCCTCAGTTTGTGATCAGCGGTAGATTTCCGGTTTGGGAGGCATCTCGACAGGCGTCGCCTGTTTGCGCAGTACCTTGAGCCGATTCTCGATCTCCTCTGCCTCATCGAGGAGAGGCTTCACGTCTATTTTGAATTCGGGTTTGAGCTTGTTCAGGGCTTGGATGACCTTGGCTGCGGCACGCGCGTCAGGGAACTGTTTATGAGCTCCAACCGTGAGGCTGATCACGTCGAAGTTGCTCCATCTTCCCTCATTGAGGAGAATTCCTGATATCCCTCCGATGATGCCTACCTTGAGCTGTTGTATTCCACACTTGCTCAGCCTCTCTCTTGCTCTATCTGTGCTACCGACACCTAGCGGTTCAGCTGATGCGTCCGGTTCCCCTTCTACTGGGATTCCGACAGGGGAGACTATCAAGGAGCAGTAGCGCTCCCTCGCCCATGAAAGGATCGTCTTCGCTATTTCTCTGTGCAGATGGAGACTAGGCGTGAACTCCGCGAGGAAGACTGCGAGCCTCAAGGTGTCGCTGGCATATATCCTAGCAGGGAACTTCGGCCTCGAGTCGTATACCATGGATATTGGTGGGAAATGCGGTGAGTCGAGGGCGGCGACCTGATCGAGGTTCAGGCTGCTGATGAGGTAAGTTGCCGCTATCGATGAAACCAGTCCTACGCTTGGAAAACCGTCTACAACCATTGCTCCCTCTAGATTCATCTTCTTGAAATCGCGAATCTCAATTTGTACCAATCCTATTCTCCTCTTGAGGAAGCATCATGTCTAAGCCAATCATAACCTTTCGCCTTTCAAAACTCCAGAGCAGAAGAAATCTGACCCTTGGTTTGGTCTCATTCAACGATCCTTCTCGATCTCCTCAGCCTGACATTGCAGAACGGGCAGGTGGGCTGGTATTCAGAGAACTCTGTTCGACACTGAGGGCAGTACCAAGCCATCACAACCGGCCCTTATATGAATTGCCGATGTAGAAGTTGCTCTTAGACCTTTGTTCGAGGCATCCACATCGATTGGGATAAGTTCCGGGAAGAGGGTGTGAAGGGGCTCGTGAACCGAATAAGCGAGTCCGCGGCCCCGCCTCGGGTTACCCCCCTACCGGATTAGCTGCAGGGCTGAATCCTGTTGACGAAGACGACGAATCCACGAAGAAGATAAGCGTCTTATTGAGGTCTCTCGAAGACGACTACGTTGCACTGTGTCAAGTCTGCAGGCAACAGGGACGAAAGAATTAAGCTGGATTTTCGCTAGTTGTGTGTTGGTGATTTGCGTGTCTCTGACTTTGCGTGATGCTCAGCATCTTTGTTGGAATAACTTTAGGAAGATTAATGACAAACTTGACCCTGAACGCGGTAGAGGCTGGACGCCTTTTGTGATGGTTGCTGATTTGCTTGAGGAGGCTGGCGAAGTGGCTGCGGTGGTTAAGGGGTTGGAAGGGTTCAAGCCGCCTGAGAAATCCAAAACAAAAGAAATGTTGGCCACAGAACTTTCAGATCTTCTTTACATAATCTTAGTTCTGGCGGAATACTACGGCATAGAACTAGAGGAATCCTTTCTACAAACAGTAAACGACTACGTACTCAGATTCACAAAATAGATTTGAGAACGGCTATCAAATAGGAGTGATCTGTTTGAGTAGACAGGTCAGAGGATTTGTACATCGCCCCGGTGTGCATTGCGAGTCGACGGCGCTGCGCAATATCTTTGAGTATTACGGCTTCAGGTTCACTGAGCCGATGATATTTGGTTTGGGCAGCGGGTTCGGCTTCGTCTATTGGAGAATGAAGCAGATGCCTTACCCTTTTGTGGGCGGACGTGCACGAGATTTGGATAAGAGCCTCTGCCAGAACCTAGGCGTTAAGATGCAAGTACACACAACGCAGAGCAGGAAAAGAGCCTATGAATCTCTCGGAGAGCTAATTAGCCAAGATAAGCCAGTCCTTCTGCATGTGGACATGCCATATCTCAAGTACTGGAACCTCCCGCCAGAGGAACATTTCGGGGCACACTGCATAGTTGTGGCTGGACTAGACGAGGATAATGGAATAACGTACATAGCAGACACACAATTTCCTGAAATGCAGAAAGCAACACTAAAGGAGCTTGAAGAAGCAAGAGCCTCGCAGCACAAACCGTTCCCGCCCAAAAACGCATGGCTCACGTTCGAGTTCCCCAAGAAACTAAAGCCACTGGATAAGGCAATCAAAACAGCCATACGTAAGACAACAGAGACAATGCTCAACCCTCCAATCAAAAACATAGGCGTCAGAGGCATAGAGCTATTCTCAAAGGAAGTAGTTAATTGGTCAGAGATGTTCCCACCGGACAACGCTTTGTCCAGAGTAACTTACGAAGTAACATACATCATGCTCGAAGAAGACGGTACAGGCGGAGCGGCATTCAGAAATCTATTCTCTCAGTTCCTCAAGGAAGCTGGCGAAGTACTGAACAGTCAAGAAGTCATGAAATGTGGTGAAGAATACAACAGAATCGCAGAGAAGTGGACAAGAGTAGCGAAGCTCATACGAGCAATTCCGGAAAAAACAGCAAACGCGCAAGAATCAAGTGCAATACTCATGGAAATAGCTCAGAACGAGACGCGGACCCTCTCTTCATTAAGAAAAGCGATTTGAGCCACTGCACTCGGGCAACGACATTCCTTGGCTCCTATGCATATGGTATATTCATCTGTTTGCGAGGCAAACGAGATGCATTTCGCCAAGGAACTCGTTCACTTTCTCCAGCTTCTCCAAGTCTAACTTTGTACCATTTTGAAGTTCGTTCTTTTCAGCAGTTGATGTTTCCATCGGCTTCTGTCTATGTTTGCAGAGGAAGGGCTTGAAAGTTGCTTGCCTAGAAACTCTTAGCTACTCAAACAATAATTAAAAGCGCAGGTCCATTACGAGTGTGCATCTGAAGGTGTAGATATGGCAAGTAGTGAAGATGTTTTCCGAAGGTACAAACAATATTTGATCACCAGTCCCGTGAAGAGGATCGAACCCATCGCCATCGTAGAGGGAAAAGGCGCATTCGTAAAGGATCTTGATGGGAAGGCGTATCTTGACTGCTTCTCAGGCATAAGCGTCGCGAATACGGGGCATTGCCACGAGAAGGTTGTGAAAGCGATAAGGGAGCAGGCCGATAAGTTGCTGCACTGCTGCACCTACATGTACCATGTGGCGCCGGCGGCGGAGCTGGCTGAAAGGCTGGCGAAGGTCGCTCCGCACGGGCTGCAGAAGACCTTCTTCTCCAATAGTGGGGCGGAGGCGGTTGAGTGTGCAATCAAGATGGGGAGGAAGTTCACCAAGAAGCATGAGATCATCGCTTTGATGTGTTCCTTCCACGGTAGGACCTTAGGCACCTTGAGTGTCACCGGTCAATGGGGTAGGCGCCGCTATGATATGGGTCCCTACCTCGGCGGCGTATCGTTTGCGCCGGCACCATACTGCTATCGATGCAGCCTTGGGCAGACGTATCCTGGCTGTGGGATTCAATGCGCTGAGATGATCGAGGACATAATTGAGTACTCCTCCTCCAACAATGTGGCTGAATTCATAGCAGAGCCCATACTTGGTGAGGGCGGACTTATCGTACCGCCACCCGAATACTTCAAGACTGTGAAGAAAATCCTAGATCGACATGGAATCATATTTATTGATGATGAGGTCCAAACCGGATTCGGCAGAACAGGCAGAATGTTCGGTTTCGAACATTACGGTGTGACGCCGGACATCATGTGTCTAGCAAAAGGGATCGCCAGCGGCATGCCCTTAGGCGCCTGCATAGCAAGAGCCGAAATCGCCGACTCCTACGAGCCGGGTGACCACCTGTCCACATTTGGTGGAAACCCGGTTTCATGCGCTGCCGGCGTCGCCAGCCTCGAAGTCATGTTAGAGCAGAATCTGCCAAGACAGTCTTTGGTGAAGGGTGAATATCTCCTGAAGCGGCTACGCGAACTTCAGGCGACTGAATCCCTAATCGGCGAGGTTAGGGGAAAAGGCCTGATGATAGGTGTGGAGCTCGTTGAGGAACACAGACATAAGACTCCTGCGCAAGAAAAGGCAGCCAAGATCAAGGAGCTTCTGCGCATGAAAGGTATCCTGGTCGGAGTCGGAGGAGTCAAAGCAAACGTGGTGAGAATCCAGCCTCCACTCGTAATCACAGAACAGCAGATAGACACCTTGATAGATCGCCTGTCCGAGTCCATGAGAGAAGCCAAGTAGAACCGTGAAATTCTGCTGATAGAATCAAGGTAGGTGGCGTTGAATCTTGGCGTTGCTTTCTGAAGTTGAGAAGAACTACGGGAGACTGAAACTCTTCATAGATGGGGACTGGGTGGATTCTGGCTCTGCAAGGGTGGAGCCAGTCATGAACCCGGCTAAGGATGAAGTCATAGCTGAGGTCCCCTTCGCGCTGAAGGAAGAAGTAGACAGAGCGGTGGAAGCCGCCACAAAGGCGTTCGAGAAGTGGAAGGAGCTTCCAGCACCCACTAGAGTACAATACCTGTATAGCCTGAAGCATAAGTTGGAAGAGCACTTCGAAGAACTATCAAGGGTGACCACGCAGAACCACGGCAAGATTATAGATGAAAGCAGAGGCGAGATGAGGAGACTCATAGAGAACGCAGAGAGCGCCTGCGCAGTCGCCTACACACTGGCGAAAGGTGAACACTTAGATCTCATAGCTCCGGGCATAGATGAGACACTCGTCAGAGAGCCTCTTGGACCATTCGTGATACTTGGGCCCTTCAACTTCCCGACCCTTGCGCCATTCTGGTTCATACCCTACGCAATGGCGCTGGGCTGCACCTTAGTCGTAAAACCAAGCGAAATATGCCCGCTCCCTATGCACTGGACATTCAAGGTTATGGAAGAGATAGGTCTACCACGTGGCGTCCTCAACTTGGTCCATGGAAGTCGAGAGGTGTCTGAGGTTCTAATCGCTCATCGAGACATAAAGGGAGTGGCATTTGTGGGTTCCACGGCCGCTGGCAAATCTGTATACAAACTTGCCGGAGAACACGGCAAGAGGGCCATAGTCCAGGCAGGCGCCAAGAACTTCCTAGTAGTCATGCCGGACGCAGATCTGGATGTGATCATGCCTGCGCTCATAACCTCGTTCTATGGCAATACTGGCCAAAGATGCCTCTCCGGAGCAAATCTAGTGGCTGTCGGCGACGTATACAAAGCCCTAAAGGAAAAATTCCTAGAGGCCAGTTCGAGACTTAGGCTTGGCTACGGCTTGGATGAGAGCGCAGAAATGGGGCCAGTCGTCACGAAGAAAGCCAAAGAGAGAATACTCTGCCACATAGAGAAAGGAACAGGGGAAGGCGCCAAGCTGGTCCTGGACGGAAGAAACGCCAAGGTGAAGGAATATCCAAACGGATACTTCATAGGCGCAACAGTATTCGACAATGTAACAGCGGACATGGCAATAGCTAACGAGGAGATCTTCGGACCTGTCGCATGCATCATGAGGGTGAAAGACCTAGACGGCGCGATAGAGATGATCAATGGGAACAGGTATGGCAACGCCGCCTGCATCTTCACCTCAAGCGGAAGGTCTGCTCGAGAGTTCAGGCGCAGAGTAAATGTCGGGAACGTAGGAATCAACATAGGCATAGCGGCTCCAATGGGGTTCTTCCCGTTCGCAGGGTGGAAGGAATCATTCTTCGGCGTGTTGCATGGACAGATGGATTGCGTAGACTTCTTTACGGATAAGAAGATCATAATCGCAAGATGGCGGTAGAGCCTTGGCAAGTGAGGACAGGTACACCTTCAGCCAAGTGATGAGCTCACTGATTGAGTTAGAGTCTATGATAACGGAGTTCTACAGGGCTTCAGCGGAGCGAGCAAAGCTTGGTGAGCTAAGGGAGATTTTTCTTGCCTTCGAGAAAGCGAACCTAAAGCGAAGGGATTCTATGGGTAGAGTGCGCCGAGAAACGGTGATAGAAATGTCGCTAGAGCCCATAACGGGTGTAGAACTTAGTAAATACAAATTTGAAGTGAAGCGGGCGATTGAGGATGAGAACCTAGACGATCTACAGAAAGCATTAGCTTTGGAAGCCATCATACAGGATCTTTACGGCAAAGCCTCAAAGAAGGTCGCATACGTATCGGCCGACACGAGCGAGCTTTTGAACAGGCTTGCTCAGGAAAGCTTGGAGCGCAAGGGCACTCTCCTCGCCATAAGATAAGGGCCAAAGAAGACTATCGGTGTTGGATCAATCAATAGCCTTCTTCCCGGCTCTCAAGTATCCGGGGGAGGAGGCGGAGCTCGTCTTGTTCGATGAAGGGGAACACCCCTTCAGAGTGACGCGTGGAGTTGGCTGGCGCCTTTTCGGTAGGTTAGGATGAATAGAGTCTGAGCCGTCAAAGGGAAGCATTCAACAAGCCATTCGAGTGATCGACGGCGAAGCTATTCCCGTGAACACGCGTAGCTTATTAGTAAGTAACGTTACTTATTTCACTTAGGTGGATAAGGTTTGGTCAACGTCACTTTCGCAGTGCCGGAGGAGCTCCACAAGATCATAAAGCAGCATCCCGAGATCAAGTGGACCGAAATAGCCAGAAGAGCCCTATGGGACTATGCCAGCAGGCTGGAGTTCATGAACCAGCTCACAAGCAAGAGCCAGCTCACCGAGAAGGATGTAAAAGAGATAGGTGCCATCGTAAGGACGAGGCTTTCAAAGAGATATGAGAAGCTGGCTCAAGGCAGAAACCTATGAGGATCATCCTTGATACGAACATTATAATCGGCGCCCTGCTCAAGGATTCCACCATAAGAAGAATGATACTCGACCCATCGTTCGAGTTTTATCTCCCCGAATACAGCATCGAGGAGATAGAGAAACATATTGACATCATCACCCAGAGAAGCGGACTCAACAAAGAAAACGTACACCTTCTTCTACATCTGCTCCTGACCAATATCCGAGTTGTACCTTCAGAGCAGTTGCTTAACAGGTATGCGGAGGCCAGGAGGATCATCGGTGGAATCGACCCGGAAGACATACCTTTCCTAGCTCTCGCTTTAGCAATTCCTAACGATGGAATATGGACAGATGACGCCCACTTCCACAAGCAGGGAAAGGTGAAGATTTGGAGAACGAGGGACATAATCTTGCTCGCCGGGAGAGGAGGAGGACCGTAGGCTCAACATCACAAATACGGGATTCAACACTCATTGCTTCTCGTTTGAGTGAAGTCTCGGATTTTGTGTGTTCTATTGTGTTTGGTCAGAGTAGCTACGCACTACCACTGCCGCAGAATGATCAACGTATTCGTATTCACAACTCCCTTGACGCTACGAATTTTCTCGATGGATCTATTCACTTCAGCAATGTTCAACGTTGAGATTATCGCTGCGATATCATATTGGCCCGTGACCTCAAATACCGTCTCCACTCCCGGAATCTTCTTCAGATTCTCCGAGACGGCGGATGTTGGAAGTTGTGGGTTCACGGAAACTAGACTCACCGCTCGCGCTCCTTTCGTGAATCCGAGTTGAATCGTGAACTTACTGATGACCCCCGATTTCACCATGGCATGAATTCTCTTTCTCACAGCACCCTCCGACAGGCGGACTTTCTTTCCAATGTCAATGTAGGACGCGCGTCCTTCGTCCTTTAGAATTTCTAAGATCTTCTCGTCTAAGTCGTCCAATCGCGCCGCACCCATCGATCGATGAATCTTCAGATAGATTTAACGATTTCTGCACAACGATTGGGTGAAGCCTCACGAATTTCGTCGCACTTGGTCCATTTCCGGAGTCTCCTTGCGGTTCGCGAACGGGCACCCGAAGACGGAAATCGTATTTTGCGATGTGCTTCGGTCCGAAAGATTTATAAGAAATCCGATTTCCACAGTAGGTCTACACTGCTGTGATAGCGAGGCACATTTGATGGCAATGGCAAAATGCCCCGACTGCGAAGCCGGGATAGAGATAGCGAATGATGCGATGATAGGCGAGATTGTGAGTTGCCCTGATTGCGGTCTCGAACTTGAGGTGGAGAAGGTCGGAGAGCAAACAGTGGAGCTTCAGAAGCTCGCTATCGAAAAGGAAGACTGGGGTGAATAGTCGATTCAGATCGCTTCTTGGATTGCGCCTTGCCGCGGGCTATGTCAGGCTTGAAGACGATACATGAGTGCGCAAGTTTACGTTGGATGAAGAGACACGTTGAGCCTGGCTATTCTCTACGAGTATTCCGAAACGGACGAGTATGGAATAAGAGTAACGGCCCAAGACATGGGTATCGACCTCAAGTTTATCCCCTTCCGTAAAATCTCTGTCTTAATCGGAAAAGGCGTCTTCGGCTTCAAGGGTGGAAAAACCGACTACCGTCTCCTACTCGAAGATGTAAACGCTGTTCTCAACCGCACCCAGAGTAAGAACCGCCGCCTCTACGCCGCTAGCATTCTCGAGGGCTTCGGAAAGTACGTTGTGAACCCCCTCGAAATCGAGTCTATATGCTTCAGCAAGTTCCGAACACTTGTTGAGTTCTGGAAGAGAGGTATACCTATCCCCAAGACTATCTACATCCCATGCGACTCCCACGACAAGGCTGTCAGAGGCATCCAAATCCACAACGAAGAGACTATCGCTGACCTAATGCAGCGTGATCTGGGCAGCGGGAACATCGTGGTCAAGCCAGACGCAGGCACTCACGGGAAGGAGGTTCGCCTCGTTCGAGATCGTGAGTCCTTGGTCAAGTTGCTTGGCGCCACAGAACCGTCGATAATCAATCCCGTCGGTTTTGTTGCACAAGAGTTTGTGGAGAAGTGGTTCTACGACCTCAGGATCATTGTTGCAAAGGAGCGGGGAACCCCGCCATACTGCTACCCTACCGCTCTCGCACGTGCGGGGTTGAAGGACTTTCGTACCAATACGTATCTAGGAAACATGGTCTTCGGGGTGAGGCTTCCGGTCGAAATACAGAAGGCGGCCGTGGATGCTGGCAACGCCGTGGCGAATGAGGCGGAGGCTTGGGCTCTGGCCCTTGACGCTATGCCGAACGCGGGGGAGGACCGCTTCGTGAATAACAATTACATCAAGTCAGAGCTCGAGAAGCTTGCTCCATCGTTCGAGAAGGTGAAGGAAGTCAAGCGGGACAATAAGGAGAAGAACAGGAACTTCAGGGACTGGAGCAAACGCCTCGAGGCTTCCTATCATGCATACATGAATGTAGGAGCGTACGAAAATGTCAAGAAGATAATTGAGGAGAGCATCGAGCGAGGAAAGGAACGAGTTCTATTTCACGAGGCCAACTCATGCCCTGAGTTCTGGGAGCAGACCCGCGTCGTAGCCGGGATTAACTTTGCGATTCCCCTTCTAAAATGCGCAAAGAGTGTCGAAGGCGGAGCTTCTGCTGGAAGATGAAACTCAATCATAGGGCGAGAAGGAAGACCATAGATGGCTGACGGTCGGTAGGTCGAAGATGTTGGTTGTAATCAAGGCTGGAGGAAGAGTACTGGAGAAGGGGCTGCCCCTTGAGATGGCTATGGACATTAGGGCAGTGGCCGAAAAGAACAAAGTCATCTTTGTCCACGGTGGGGGAACTGAAGTCACCCAGATTGCGCGGAAGCTTGGAAAAGAGCCACGTTTCATCGTCTCGCCTGACGGATTCCGGAGCCGATACACAGACCTGGAGACAGTGGAGATCTACACCATGGTGATGGTGGGAAAACTCAACAAGCAGGTTGTCGCCACACTTGAGAGCAAAGGAGTGAGAGCCATTGGCCTCTCCGGCCTTGACGGCCAACTACTCAAAGCGGAGAGAAAGAAGCGCCTCGTAATAATCAATGAACGAGGACGAAAGATGGCTATTGATGGAGGCTTCACTGGCAGAATAACAGAGGTCAACACAGACCTGCTCAAACTCCTCATGGAAGCGGGCTTTGTTCCAGTCGTTTCGCCCGTGGCGATGGGCAGGGATTACGAGCCCCTCAATGTTGACGGCGACCGAACCGCGGCGAATATCGCTGGTGCATTGAAAGCGGATATGCTCATCCTGCTAACGGATGTTGAAGGCTTGATGATCGACGGGAAGGTTGTACCTAAGCTCAGCCTGATAGAGGCCAAGGAGATGCTTCACAAGGTTGGGGCAGGCATGATTACGAAGATCTACGCGGCGACGGAGGCCCTTGAATTGGGAGTGAGGGAGGTGGTCATCGCCTCGGGCACAGGGCCAACTCCAATATCCGCGGCGATAAACCATAGCATTGGAACTGTGATTGGAAATGGATGAAAAGGAAGTGGTGGCCGTCGAGCAGCAGTTCACGGCCAACATCTATGCCCGGAAGAACCTTGTCATTGAGCGAGGCAAAGGAGCGCTTGTCTGGGACAAGAGTGGCAGAGAATACATCGACTGCATGAGTGCCTACGGTGTCGCCATCGTCGGCCACTGCCACCCCAAGGTCGTTGAAGCTATTAAACATCAAGCGGAGACGCTTCATTCCTGCCACAACTCCATCTACACCGAAGCTCGGTCCGAGTTCCTCAAGAAGCTCATGGCAATTACACCCCGAGGATTGAAGCGAGCCTTCCTGTGCAACAGTGGTGCCGAATCGGTGGAAGCCGCCATCAAGATGGCTCGAAAGTTCACGGGAAAGACTGACATTATTGCATTTGTTGGAGGGTTTCACGGAAAGACCATGGGCGCTCTTTCGGCGACATGGAACACGCGCTACCGAACCCCCTTTGAACCTCTAGTGCCAGGTTTCAAGCATGTTCCCTATGGAAAAACGGACGCATTACCTGCAGCCATCACCGAGAAGACAGCCGCTGTCATAGTCGAACCCATTCAAGGAGAAGGGGGCATCAGAGTCCCTCCCCAAGAGTTTCTCAAGCAACTTCAGGAAGTCTGCAACAAGAGGAACGTTCTCCTCATCTTCGACGAGATCCAGACTGGCTTCGGAAGGACGGGAAAACTCTTCGCCTGTGAGCACTCGGGGGTGATACCGGACATCCTCTGCTTGGCAAAGTCTGTTGCCGGCGGCCTACCATTTGGAGTGACAGTAGCTCGAGAGGATGTAATCGGCTCCTTGAAGATTGGGGAACACTCGAGCACCTTCGGTGGCAACCCGCTCGTCTGCGCCGCAGCCTCCGCCGCCATAGATGTCGTTGCAGGCGAGAACCTTCCAGAACGGGCAGCCACATTGGGAAAGCACTTCATGGAGAAGCTTGAGGAGACGCGCCAGAGATACAAGATTGTTCGCGAGGTCAGGGGAAAGGGACTGATGATTGGTGTCGAATGTCGCTTCGACATCTATAATATCCTCGTCGGAACCCAGAACCGAGGAGCCATAATTCTCGACGCAGGCCGAAACATCCTGAGGTTCCTTCCTCCCCTCGTCATTACCCAGGAGCAACTCGACAGAGTAGCCACCATAGTGGACACAGTTGTTGGAGAAGAGGATGCCAGACCCCATAGCCCCTCAGGTCAAGCTTCTGCGTAGAATGGTCGAGCTATACAGCCCAACAGGGCAAGAAAGCGAAATAGCCCGATTCCTTGTCGAGGAGATGCGCTCCCTCGGACTGCGCTCGAGAATCGATGAGGCAGGCAACGCCATAGGAGAATCCCGGAGTGGCGAGCCCACATTTCTCCTCTGCGGCCACATGGACACGATTCCAGGAAAACTTCCTGTGAAGGCGGATGGAAACAAGCTGTACGGCAGGGGTACTGTGGATGCAAAGTCCGCCCTTGCGGCCATGATTTGCGCTGCACGTATTCTTGTCACTGAGGGTTTTCCCGGAAAGCTCATCGTCGTGGGGGCCGTGGACGAGGAGGGTAAGGGTCGAGGCGTCAAGAGCCTAGTCGAGAGCGGGATTCGAGCGGACTACGCCATCTTCGGCGAGCCCAGTGGAGTGGAGAATATCACAATCGCCTACAAAGGGAGTCTCCACCTGAAACTCACCTGCAGGACGAAGACCGGCCACTCATCCGCCCCATGGCTCTTCAGGAACGCAGTAGAGGAGACGTTTAACCTCTGGAGAGAACTCCAAAAGATTCACTTTCCTGAGGAGAGGGCAGAGAGCAAGTTCCACTCTGTGACCTCGGCGTTGACAGAAATACGTGGGGGCGGGCCTTCCTCAACTGTGCCGTCCCTATGTGAGCTTCACGCAGACTTTAGACTTCCACCTGCAGTTCCACCGAAAAGGTTTCTGGAAGAGGTATTGAAGGCTGTTGAGAGCTTCCGTTTGTTCCGCCCCGATGTTGAGGTGAAGGCGGAGGTGGAGGATTCCTGCGAACCCTACGAGGCTGACTGCGATTCCATCCTCGTAAGAGGACTGTCCTGGGCCGTGAGAAATGTCAGAGGCAGATCTGCAACCCTTCTCCGCAAGACAGGAACTGGAGACATGAACCTCCTCGGTACCATCCTTCGCATTCCTACGGTTACCTATGGTGTGGGAGATTCAAGGCTGGATCATACGGATGATGAGTATGTTGATTTGGACGAGTATTTGGACAGCGTCAAGGTTCTGCACAAAGGTTTGGTAAGGACAGCGGAGCTCCATAACCGCCCCAAGAAGAGATAGTATATCTGCGACAAGCCCTCAATGCACGCACTACGGAGACACTTACGGTGGCACCTCACCGATCGCCGTGCAGCTAGTCCCAGTTACCTTGGAAGTTCTCGGATCCGTGTTTGCGCCTAGGCTAACAGTGTCGAGAAGAGCGTCAAGTACGTGCTGGTAGGGAAGTGTTGAAAAGGCTACTCAAAGAGGTAGCTGGGCACCATATCCCTTAGCCTTGTAGTCTCGTCGAGGCCGAACATCAGGTTCATGGACTGAACCGCATTTCCTACATCGCCCTTGAGAAGGTTGTCCAACGCGGAGATTACTCCTATCTTGCCTCGACCTTCATCCAAGAAGAAACCTACATCGCAGAAGTTGGAGCCCCGTACATATTTTACGTCTGGCAGGCTACCTGGCCCACCAGTCTTTCGGGCACGTATGCGAATGAAGGGCTCATCTTGGTAGGCTGCTCTGTATGCTTGCCAGAGATCCCTCTCATCAACCATCCTCTCCGGGAAGACATGGCCGATACACTCGACACCTCGGACCATGGGAATGGCGAACATCGTCGCCCCGACGCGGCCGGGTTCTAGCCTCAACTCCTGTCTCACTTCAGCGAGATGCCTATGCTCCCTAACAGCATAGGGGCGAGCGACCCCAGACCTCTCAGGATGATGCGACGCTCTACTTGGTTCCGCGCCTGCCTCAGAGGAGCCGACCATGATATCGAAGGCGATTCTCAGATTGGGAAAGATATTCAGCTTGGTCAAGGGGTAGGCCGCGAGAATCATGGCGGCGGCGTTGCAGCCCGGGCAAGCCACATACTTGGCCTTTCTTATTTCTTCGCGGTGGAGTTCAGGGAGACCGTAGACGTACTCCTTCAGCAGGTCTGGGAAGGGATGGTCTCCGCCATAGAACTCTTTGTAGAGGGCTGATTCTCTGAGGCGGAAATCTGCACTAGTGTCGATGAGCTTCGTGTTAGAGCCCAGAAGGTCTCTTGTGATGTTGATGCTAGCAGGGGAGGGGACGCAGAGGAAGGTAACGTCGCTGTCTCGGGCTTGGCGAAGCACAGTCCTAGTCACCTCGGAGAAGGCTGGATTAGTTGGATCGTAGAGTGTGAACTTCAGGTCAGCAAGACCCAAGAGGTTTGGATGTTCCCGGTGGATGTCTTTCCCGGCCAGATCCGGTTGTCGTGTCGTGGCAAGTTGGAGCTCCACGTATGGATGCCTTACAAGGACCTCGAGGAGGGCAGCGCCCGTGTAACCTGTAGCTCCGATGATGCCTGCTCTAATGGGGCTAGCCATTGGTCATCAGTCTCTATCCAGAGCACTGGAAGTGAGCTTAAAGTCTTCTACAAATCTGTAGATAAAGGAAGCCTATCTCCTCCACTGAGTCGACTTCAGGACTACCTCAACGCTTCGCTGCCTGGAAAAGATCAGTAAAGCATCCACCCTTAGCTTCTACACCAGGTTAGGCTAAGATCACAAATTCCACGCCCAAAGAGGAGCTACCACAAAGAATGCGCGCCTAAGTAGAAACGTCTAACTTCAGCAACACGAAACTGTCTTTAAGGTAGCCAAACCTTGCCTAAGCTTAGTTCGGGTTCTCTCGAATGCCTCAGCTTCGGGTTCGAAAAATACAGTTGATACGAAAAGATAGGAGTCCTAGTTCCTTCGATAAGCATCATGGTTAAGTTGATCTAACCTTGTTGAGCTTACGCACCTTTTGAGTTATGACTTCCTTAAGTTTGTCCATTGTCACGGCTTTGACCTTGGTAACAACATCATACACTCTGTAGACCGCGTAGGCTTCCTTAACATTCTCCATCTTTCTGAGCATTCTACCCCCTCATACCAGCCAGACAGCGCGGAATTGACGAATACGAGGACTGGTTTCCTGCGACAGGGGAAGTCGAATGCCCTGACCCAAGTGCATTCAAGACTTCCAGGCGGCTTGACATCCACACCATGATCGGTCTCCCTATAAGAGAAGAAGATCACATCATGGCATTCTCGCGGTGTCTCCACCAGTTCCAAAGACATCGTTTTGAAACATACGCATTGAGAGATAACCTCATTCTTCTCCTTTTTAGATGAGTTAGTTCGCTCGGACGGAGTTGAGTATGACAACGAGGGCGTTGCTCCGTTCGGCTTTTCTCAAGACCACTTGCGCAATGGGATGCTCCGAATAGCTTTCCGCTGTTGCGGCGAGCTTGACGATGAGCCTTAGGGAGCCAAGAGCTGGATCTCGGATTTGAATATTCCTAACGGAATATTTTGATCAGGAAAGTATTAGTATGGAAATATCTCTTGTCGGAAGAAAGGTTTGAGGTATGGCAGAAGAACGTGGGTCAGAGAAGCTGAGAAGCTACGAGCAGATAAACGCGAAGATCAGGATAGGTGGCGCTGTTGTGATGACGGCTGAAGAGTTCGTAGAATACGCGAAGACTCATGGAGCGACTGTGGCAGCGCGTGAGGTAGACGTTGTGACCACGGGAACATTTGGGGCGATGTGCAGCTCTGGGGCGTTCCTGAACTTTGGCCATTCAGATCCGCCGATTAAGATGCTTCATTGTTGGTTGAATGATGTTCCTGCATATCGCGGGTTGGCAGCTGTTGATGCGTACGTTGGCGCTACCGCGATGAGTGAGAAGAAAGGATTCGAGTACGGTGGCGGCCACTTGATCGAGGATCTTGTCAGCCATCGTCAAATTGAGTTGCGTGCGGACGCCTACGGAACAGACTGCTACCCGAGAAAGCACATAGAGACAACCTTCACGATCGACGACCTCAACCAGGCGATCCTCCTAAACCCACGGAACGCGTATCAACACTACAATGCAGCCACGAACGGAACTGACAGGGTGCTCTACACCTACATGGGCTCACTTCTTCCAAGGTATGGAAACGTGACATACTCAGGCTCCGGTGAGCTGAGTCCGCTCTACAAGGATAAACACTTTGAGACAATCGGCTTGGGAACAAGGATCTTTTTGGGCGGAGGGATAGGCTACGTTGTCGGCGAGGGAACTCAACATTTCCCCCAGCAACAGTTCGGAACAATAATGGTCTGTGGGAACCTGAAACAGATGTCCCCTAAGTACCTAAGAGGCGCAACCTTCCACAGGTACGGCACGACACTGTACGTGGGCCTGGGGATTCCAATCCCCATAATAAACGAGAGGGTTGCTGAATCTGCTGCGCTATCGGACGATCAGATAACTACGAGCATTCTAGACTATGGGGTCCCGGCACGCTCAAGACCTTCAATCGCAAAAGTCTCCTACAAGGAGCTAAAGAGAGGGAGAGTGACCATAAACGACCAAGAGGTCCGAACATCCCCCCTCTCGAGTTTCAAGTACTCGAAAGAGATTGCTCAGACACTGAAACGATGGATTGAGGAGAAGCGTTTTCTCTTGGCGCGACCAGTGGAGTTAATTCCAGACTACAGAGAGTTCCAGCCACTTGAGCTTCGCGAATCCTAAGAGGTGGGATAGTTGAAGCTGAGACTGTTATACAGCCGCAAGGAGATGAGCCGCCCGATATTGGCCGACACGATCATGAAAACAGGTGTTCCAATTAACATTCTGGAAGCGCAGATGACGCCCGAATCTGGGCAGATGATAGTAGACGTTCCGGTGGAGAATCGAAAGCTAGGAGAGGTCGTATCGGCCTTTGAGACTGAGGGAGTCACGGTGCAAGAGATCGTATCAACAATAACCATCGACTTTGATAGGTGCATATCGTGCGGCGCCTGCGTCTCCCCTTGTCCCGTATCAGCTATTACACAGAGGGCAGACTGGAACGTAGAGTATGACGAAAAGAAATGCATCAGATGCAAGGTCTGTGTCGAAGCATGTCCGGTAAGAGCAATAACCTTCTCATAGACGGAGACCCACCATTCTTGCCCCAAAACGGGATGTATCGTGTCAGGAAGAGGATCAAACAGTCAAACCTACTCGTACTCAGCGATAGTCCTAGCGCAATCGATACGGCGTTTGCATCTATTGTGCAGCATAGAGCGGCTCTAGAAACCTACATTCGCTCTCACCCCATCTTTCAGCTGGCTCTCGATCCGGTAGTTGTGGGTAGAGATGCCCCGCGGGTCGTTCAATTAGCAGCAGGTGCAGCCGAAGTCGCTGGGGTCGGTCCTATGGCCGCCGTTCCAGGATCTCTCGCAGAACTAGCTGTGGAAGCGATGCTCTCGACAGGATCGAAGGTAAACCTCGTCGAAAACGGCGGAGAGATAGCGGCAGCATCAATCTCGCCATTGACTGTTGGAATCTACTCTGGACGATTCGCATTCTCGGGGCGGGTGGGCTTCCTTCTGTCCCCGCTTGATTTTCCAATTGGCATAGCAACAAGTTCAGCAACTGTTAGTCATGCCTTAAATTTCGGCCAAGCTGATGCGGCGGTTGTTGTAGCCGACACGGCCTCCATAGCTGATGCTATAGCTAAGGCTGCCTGCAACGCCGTCCGAGGAGACGACTGCGAGGCTTCAGTACAATCAGGGCTGGAAACGGTTGAAAAGATAGGACACGTAAGAGGCGCCCTAATCATACGGGATAGTTTCATTGGCATGATAGGAAAGCTACCGAAACTCGTGAAGATAGAAGGAAACGCGGAAGAGATACTTACGGCCGGTTTGCTCAATGTCGCCACATCAGACGCTACAATACTATAGGAGCTGGCTTTCACCCGCGGCCTTACTAATGGCACCCTAGGTGTCAGCCTAGAATAATCATGGTATGGAAGCCAGCCCATCTTTCTTATCAATATCTTCTGGCTTGGAAGCAAAAGAATTTCAAAATCCTCCTGTGTTCAGATCCTCATGGATTCGCTATTGTTACTCTTCAACCGATGTCATATACATCGGCAAGGCCGTACAGATCGTATATGAGAAGCTCATTCTTGGGCGACCGATCGCGAGACATGAAACTTGTCACATCAAAAACTCTCCGATTTTTGTCAGGTCGCTCGATACAGAGGGAGTTCAATCGATCGAAGCGGACCCCGCTAGGCTATGCCGACAGTTCCCCACAACTCTGCGAACGTACGCCCCGTATAGGAAGTATCCGAGGAGCACAGTTATGACCCCCTGAATAGCGTTGAACACTCCAATCATCGGCAACAGACCGACTGCGACACTATGTGGCATCCCGTAGTAGGCGGGGAGGACGACTAGGTTCGTTATACTCTGAGTCGCGATACGCAGCGCAACACCAGCGACGACCGACACAGACTTCCTCGAATGGCTCGGCAGACGCAGACCTATCGCCATGCCCAACACCGTCGAAAATTCCGCAATCGCCTTCATAACGGCGCCCACCAGGTCTCCGCTGCGGGCAAGGATGGCGAGGGAGGCGACAATGGAGGTGGTAGCTCCTGAGGACAGACCGTAGAGCAGTAGTGAGAGCGCAATAGGGACGCCGGTGAAGTCAAACTTGAGTAAGGGTAGCCACGGGAATGGGATCTTCAGACCTGAGAACTTGAGACCGTAGTCGAAGACTACCACTAGCGCCGAAAGTATAGCCGTTCCCGTGAGGCGTCTGGTGAAACCTCTCGGCATACTCTCCAATCCCGATTGGCGGCCCGACGGGGTAACCGTTAGATTTGTTCGTATCTTAACTGCGATAGATGCAGGCACTCTCAGATGCTCCTTCCTCGATGCTGCGTCGTCCACGTAGCCGTTCAAATGGGAACGGGGATTGCATAGCTTCAATCTTATAGAATTTAGGTAGCTACTCATTTCTGAGTTAACCTTCTATCGACCACATCCTCAGCACCACTCGCACTGATGCACAGAACGATCGCATTGCTGAAGAAAGCTCTAGAACGTTTCGCAACTATTGAAGAGAAAGATGTGGCCCCGAGTGCGGTGGACAATATTCCTCCTCCCACCTCAACAGCAAATGCCTACCAATTTGGATTGTCTGCGCCGAATCTGTCCTTCAGATACTCACTCGGAAACCTATATCACGCTTCTAGGCTATCGATGGAGCGATGTCAGAGGAGACTGATGGGATGCTTAGGAGCAGTCACGGAAGCGTCAAGACCGAACACCCGTCACGTAGATGCAAGAAAGCCGAAGTCTGCCAAGGGTGAGAACGTATGTGTGCTTGGGAGAAGACATCAGACAAATACGGTCTCATGATAGAAGAAAAGGTCTCCAACTTCCTAGGGAAAGAGACTAAGAATGCAATCAACTATCATGATTTCATTTGCGAATTATACAAGGATCTCCATGAGTATATATCTAGAAGAGGGAAGAGGCTGGCCTCGTGCAGCACCCTACTAACCTACAAAGGCTTCAACAAGGAAGTTGATGATCGAATCCTGAATGTTTGCGCTGGGCTGGAGCTCTACCGGCACTCTATACTTGTGCATGATGATCTTGTTGACGGTGATGAGGCGAGGCGTGGAGGCAGCACAATCCACAAAAAGTATTCTCAGGAGCATGATGCCAGGTTTGGAGATGGTTTAGCGGTCTTTGCGGGAAACATCCTGTACACTCTAGCCCTTAAGGCTTTGAGCAGTTCAGGGTTCGAATCAGATAAAATAGCTAAAGTTCTGAGCCTGCTCAATGATGCTTTTCAAGCGGTGAATGAAAGCCAAGCCTTAGACCTCCTATTCGAGTATAAGAAGCCAGATGTGAATGAATGGTATGTTATGGCTTCGAAGAGAGCTGCATCACTCTTCAAAGCCTCACTCCTCATAGGCGCCGTGTTGGCAGACGCGTCGGAAAAAAATCTTCGATTGTTAACAGAGGCGGGCGAGCATATAGGCTACTGCTTCGACATCCAAGATGACATAATCGATACGTTCGCATCGGAAGAGCAATACGGTAGAAGGCCCGGCGGAGACCTATCGAAGCGTAAGAAGCCGCTGCACATCGTCTATGCATATATGATGGCGGATCAACCGCAGCTAGAGACAATCGAGAACGTTGCCCACAAGAACATTCTAGAAGATCTGAACAAGGTAAGAAAGGCAATATCGGATTGTGGAGCCCTAGAAGCCGCTAAGAACCGCTCCAGAGAACATGCCGACTCAGCTAAGAAGCTGATCTCAGAGACCAACATGAGCCATGAAGTCAAGGACTTTTACATCTCATTCATCGACTACGTCAAGGAAAGCCTCAACTGGTACAAGTAGCCATTCTTTGAAGGCTAGTCCAGTTCTCAACAAGTAGGAAAGGGTTCCGATGAAATCTAAACGTGAAAGCTTAGTTGGTGAACATGAGTTCTACTGCTGCGGTGCAAGGATCCTAGTTAAGGACGGCGAGATCAAAGTCTTAACCGAACCCAGAATCAGCTACTGCCCTTTGCACGAGGTATTATACGGGACGAAAGATGTGGATAGAAAGTCGGTTAAGCGTTCTGTCGAGATGAAAATCAAGGATCTCGGCTTCTGCTGTGAGAACAGAATCTTCGATGAGTCCTCGGTCGTCCCTTACGGCAGTTCTGAGATCATCTCCGTATGCCTGAAGAAAGGACTACTGGATTGTGCTGTAACTGTCTGCGACGGCGCTGGAACAGTCATAACCGGCAACCCTCACCTAGTTCAGGCAATCGGCGCAAGACTTACCGGAATAGTCAGGACATCACCCATAGGAAGCACAATCGAGTACATCAAGGCTAATGGAGGCATAGTCCTAGACGAATGCTCAGCGAGGATCGATCAAGCTGGAGGAGTAGCTAGGGCTGCTGAGCTGGGGCATCAGCGTATCGCTGTGACTGTGGCAAGCTTCAACTCAGGTTCGATCGAGGAGGTTCGGAGGTTCGAGAAGGAGAAAGCGTTACGAGTAGTCGTCTTTTCTGTGTGCAACACCTGCGCAGAGGAGGTTGATGCAGAAAGGATCCGAACGGGAGCTGATGTCGTCTGCGCCAGTGCGTCTAGAATCATCCGTGAAAAAGTTGGGTCGAAGGCTCTCATGCAGCTGGGCTTGACTATTCCAGTCTTCGCATTGACGAGACTTGGCAAGGATCTACTGCTCTCATATCTGATGGAGTTCGATGAAAGCACTGTAACGTTCAGGAGTAGAAGCCTACCGTACCTCATCGAGGGTAGAGGACCTAGGCTAAAGAACTAAGCTATCATCGAATCGCCGAAAGACAAGGAGAAATCTGACAAGCTTCAAAGAGAAGAAGTCAGAGGTGTTTTCGTCATTGGCATTCTGGCATCTGCTGCTTCTCTATTGGGGCCTATACATAGGCTTCGCAGCCTTAGCAGTCTCCTCAGACTACATAGACGGAGGGCTTGATGAAGGCGTTAAGAAGATTCGACTCAAGGATCCAGGTGCCTGACTACTCGACGATCGACAGGCGTGTGAATAAGCTGGATGTGAAGTTGGATGAGGAAGATTACGGCGTCGACATAGTGCTGGTATGGCTTCTTCTAATGCTATTTTGATGGTTTCTTTGACTTTCTCACGGTCTTCTTCACGTAGTTTTGGTCTACGTATTCTTCTCCTGTTGTTGGGAGATGCCATATGATCTTGAGCAACTTCTTCGCCGTGGCTACTATGGCTATCTTGTGTCCTCAGCCAGAACGATACGAACTATGGCGAATGAAATGATGGTCAAAGCCTCGCTATGCAACTTGCTCATCGGACTAACAGTAAACCCGTAACATGAAACGGAGAAGACACCTAGGAAGAGAACTCGTCAAGAACCAGTTGTGCAACACAGCAAAATCCTGAAAAATGATAAATACCGATCGGCACGACCATAACCACCTGTGATTGGCCAGATGAAGATAACCGATGTAGAAACTGTGTGGGTGGGCGAAACCAATCGTTCGTGGTTATACGTAAAGGTACATACGGATAAAGGAATTACCGGCCTTGGTGAATCCGGACTTTGGGGATATCCCGAAGCATCGGAAGGAGTAATCAAAGCTTTCAAACGTTACCTGATCGGTGTCGACCCGCTGAAGATTGAGCATCACTGGCAGTATCTGTACAGGAACACGCATTTCAGCGGAGCAGCAGTGATGAGCGCACTGAGTGCCATAGATGTTGCGCTTTGGGACATAGCTGGAAAATACTTCGCTGTGCCCACATGTGTCTTGCTGGGCGGCAAGTATCGCGACAAGGTGAGAGTTTATATCCACATTGCGGGAGATACGACAGAACAGCTCGCTCAGAACGCCTTGGCAAGGGTTCGGGAAGGGTTCAATGCGGTTCGATTCGTGCCATTTGGGCCGGACTTTCTGAGAATGCGTCATTCAGATGTCATGAAACTCGCGGTGGAAAGGGTACGGGCAGTTAGAGAGGCGGTGGGAGACAAGATAGATATTGCCTTGGAAGTTGGTAGAAAGCTAACACCGATTGAGGCGATCATTTTGGCGAGAGATATTGAGGCTTTTCATCCGTTGTTCTTTGAGGACCCGATACCTCCTGGCAGTTCTGACGCAATGGCATGGGTCGCCAGTCAGATCAGAATCCCACTAGCAACTGGTGAAAGACTGCATACAATATGGGAGTTCAAAGATCTGCTTGACAAGAAAGCGGTTCACATCATACGCCCAGATGCGGGGGTAGCCGGAGGGCTAACTAATTGCAAGAAGATCGCGGGCCTTGCCGAGGCGTACTTCGCGACTGTGGCGCCTCACAGCCCATTAGGTCCGGTCTTGAGCGCAACCCATGTGCAGCTTTCGGCGACATTGCCCAATTTCCTGATCCAAGAGTACAAGAAAGAAGATCAGCCGCCAAGAAATGAAGTGGTTAAGGAACCTGTGAAACTCGAGGGGGGGTATCTGATCGTGCCGGATAAGCCTGGAATCGGAGTGGAACTGAACGATAAGGCTTTGGTCAAATATCCGTACAAAGAAAGACCAATAGTGATGCCATTAGGAGAAGATGGGGCAGTAACTACAGACGCAACGTACACATCGGAACTGCGTTGGGAGAAGAGAAAAGAGGCCTTATGAGAAGGCCAATCTGCACTCCTGGCAAAACCAGGAAGAACCTGATATTCGATTCAACGATCAGAGTTCCTAAATCGTTTCCTATTCTGACGTGAGTTGCGAAAGAAGATGTGGAGCAGCAAGGCTGCATTGTCTCTGAAGAAGAAAATCAAGAATCGGGAGCTCAGCCTTGGTTACGAACAGTTTCTTCCTTGCCCGAATATCACCGAGATTGCCGGCATAGCTGGCTTTGATTGGGTTTGGCTCTGTACCGAGCACGGCACTATGGGCTACGGTATTGAATTGGAGAATTGCATCAGAGCAGCCGAGAACGTAGGCATGGTGCCTTTTGTTCGCATAACGGAGCCCACTGCACACTTCCTGTATATGAAGGCGTTCGAGGCTGGAGCCAAAGGTGTTATCGTTCCGAGGATAAGGACTAAGGCTGACATGGAATTTGCTGTCAAGGCGGCCAAATGGCCAGGTGGACCATATAGGGGGGAGCACGGATATTGCCCCGGCGCCAGGAGATGGCGTTATGGACAGGTAAATGTGGTCGACCCGTATGACTACATAGACCACGATGAGGCGGAAACTTTTGTCATTCCTATTCTAGAAACAGTGGAATGTATGGAAAACCTAGACGAGATTCTCTCCGTAAAAGGCGTAGACTTCGCAATGTTCGGTTTTGCCGATCTAGGTATGACGCTCGGGATCAGAGGAAGGGGAGAAAAGAAGCACGACTACGGTCCAAAACTCATTGAGGAATGGAAGAAGAAGACAATAGAAGCTTGTGCACGACATAAAATTCCATTAGGCCAGGAATTTGGCAGTGTAGAAGAGGCCAAGAGATTAATCAAAGAGGACGGAGCCCACATTCTAATGACAAACTCAGATACAGGAATGCTTCGCATTTTCTGGACGAACATAGTGAATGGAATAAGGACGGCGGATCTTCGTAAATGAACGCAAAAATGTCAGCTCCAGATTACCTATGTAGTGGGCGATTGAAAAAATCGTTTCAATGTTTAGCAATTCTTAAGTATTCGCGTCATTCTTCGTAACTCGTCTCTATAACTCAGATTAGCTTCGGATTCGAAGAAACTCAATCGCAGTACGACGGCTTTCATCATGGCATCCGTATCCTACAGAACAAAGAATGATGAGCCTTCTGTATCGCAAAGAGATATCGCCGAGGTGATAGCCAAGTTTCCAGAAGTTCAAGAAGTTCACATAATTTCGGGCGATCGAGATCTACTGATAAAGATCAAAGTCGAAAACGTTGATGCTGTCGGGAAGTTTGTTATTGACAAACCGAGGTTTGCCAAAGGAATAGAGAAAACCCTCACATGCATAGTCTTTGAAAAGTGCAAGAAAACAACGGAGATAGATCTTCGAAAGTAGGGCGAATCCAACGAAAACAATGATTGGTGCTCAAGAGCAAGTCTTTCGATGGAACTAATCGGACGAAACTCTTATAGAAAACGATCCAAGATGTGAAGGCATCGTGGGTTGAAATGAAAGAACTCATGAAAAAATATCTGACTAAGGACGAAGACGTCAAATGGGTAAGTTATGAAGAAGTCTGGCCTGAGGCATGGACATGGGACAAACTGAGATTCAAACCTCTTATCCGAGAAGAGATTAGCAACGATTGGAATCATCTGAGACTCATTAGAGCCGAGCTAGACCCTGGAGAGTCTCATAGATTGCACCATCACCCTCAACCCGCATTCTACTATATTCTGAAAGGAAAGGCAAAACTAGTCTTGGGCGATGAAGAAACCGAGGCAGGGCCAGGAACGGTCATGTACATCCCCTCACATGTGAAGCATGAGATTACAAACATTGGAAAAGAGCTTCTTAGTTTTCTAGGCTGTGAAACGCCACACTCGCCGACGGACTTCGTTTGGGACATGAAAGAGATGCGCAACATAAAGCGTAGCAGCTACAAGCGCTCAAAAAATGAATAGAATAAGTCACGGGCATGAACCTATACCATGAACTAAGATTCTGATTCTCCGTGTCCTTCGCACGCCAATACTTTTGTAAGCCTTCAAGATCCTTTCTTCAAGATATCCGATACGCTGAAGATAGTGCCTATAGCCTGTGCCCGCCAGGATGGCTGTGCACCCTGAGGAGATAACCATCCGGATCTCTACAAGCAAAAATACGGTCTCCCGCCGGTGTGCTCGTTAGCTGTTTAACGATCTTCCCACCGCATGACTCAATCTTTCCATATGCCTGATCAGCGTCGTGAACATGTAGGCTGATTGTCACTCCGACACCGCGTTGACTCTTCCCCAGTTCTTCCTTGAATCCAGGAAAAGCCTTCTCGAAGGCTTTGACCTCCTCAAGTCTTATCCGCTCGTCGCCCACGGCCAGTCTCACAGCATCTGCTTCGACCGTCTCATCTGTGTAACCCAGAGCCTCCTTGTAGAACTCGATCGATTTTTCTAAATTACCCACCGCCAGTCTGACAGCAACCATATCTTCGCCTCCTACTCAATCATGCGATTCCTAACAGTGCATACAAGTAATCCTCTGTTAACAGCCACAGTCCAACTGCAAAGATTACAAGACCAGCTGAAAGCTCGATGTATTTTTCTATTCTCATCAGCCTCATTGCATATGTGATCGCCTTCAGCGCAATGTTTGCTGTGACCATCATCATTCCAATAGTAGCAGCTGCATATGCAATCATTACCCATGTGACTGTCTGAGTTCCATATGGAACTGCTGCAACTAAAACGGGAATCAGTGTGAAGCAGGGCGCCATACCCACTAACCCGGCAATCATGGAAGCGCCCCCACCACCGTCCAGGATTGATTTTCCTTTTGAAGCATCATCGGCCGCATGATGATGCGGGTGGTCGTCATCGTGTGTGTGATCGTGTGAGTGCATTGCACCGTGTTTGTGAGAGTGCATGTGTTTTCCCCTCCATGCAAGAAAGGCGTAGATCGCTCCGAACGCCGTCAGCAGTCCTCCGGAAATGTAGTGCGCTGCATTAGCAATGTACTGCGCCAAAGCCATGCTCACACCCACGGCTATGAACCCGATTACCATCGATACAGAAATGTGAATTATCCCTGCAACTAATGTCCAGAAGCTCATCTGCTTAATCCCCCAGTTCCGGGCACGCCCGATCATGGCCAAAGGAATTTCATGATCAGGCACCATCACATGCAGAATCGCAGCCAAGGCAGAAAGAACCATTAGAGTTAACGTGTCACTCACTCATTCGACACCGCCGAAAGGCATGTGCTTGTAACAATAAGAATCTTGCTAGCAAAAATTGTCAAAAATCCAACAATCTTTGTCATTCGGGAGAAGTTAATGCGACAGTAACCTTGACTCTTTCAACTCCTCTTATCGCCTCGAGTTCTTCAGAGAATTTCCTTATTCCCTCCATGTATCCTCTTGCCAATATGACTTCAAGACAAGTTCTACCTATGTGGCCGTGTGTCATAGTCACGATTAAATCTTCGTATCTATGCTGCAGCCTATTTACTTGCTCAGCAACTCCTCTGTCTTCTACATCGAACGTCGTAGTGACAACTGCCACGGCATGACCAGTCAATCCAGACAGCAATTCCTTCTCCATTAGGAAATCTCTTAGAGCGCCTCTAACTACTTCGGAACGACTAGCGTAGTCCATTTTCTTGACCATACTATCAATTCTGACAATCATTTCATCCGGAAGTGAAATATTTATGCTGCCCATAGTTCTCTTTCCCCTGACTAGGTAAAAGGTGCTCCTTAAATCTCTTCGTCTTCGTCCACGGTTGGATTAAAGTGGTTGCAATCGTGTCGTTCTGGTCCCTACATCAACGCTAGTATGGTCATCCGCCCTGAATCCGCCTCGTGGAACAAGTTCGGATTCTACCAGCTAGTCTTTGCCGTGGTGGCCCTCGGAGGCACCTTCAGCTTCAGCTAGTCAAGATTCACAGGATGTTCCGTCACAAAAAACGGTGCTGGCGTCAGTTTGAACGGCCTTCTTTCCGGTTCAGTTTCAAGTGTGTCTATGGGGACAGGCACGAAATATGAAGGGGCAGCCTCGAAGTTTTCGTGAATAATCGAATTCGACTTGATGATCAGAATCTCAATTCGTGATAGAGATTCATGCCAGCGTAGTACGGATCTGCCCTGGGAAGTCCTGGCTTATGCGCATATATCTTGTCGTCGTAGGCCTTCTTCCACTTCTGAAGCTTTTCCTCATCTATTTCCACACCCATGCCCGGCCCTTCAGGAGCTGTTAGACAGCTGTCGACGACCTTGAAGGGCTTCTTTATTACATCTTCAGATTTCTCGAGGAGATGATTCGATGTCTCATTCGTTCCAGTAAAGGCCGAGGTGGATGTTATCAGGTGTAGCCAACCAGCCAAGGCAGGTCCCAGTTCAGCAGCGCTACTCTGACCGGAACATATGATGCCTCCTGCTTCGGCGACCGCAGCCACCTTCTTGCACAGTAGAAGTGGTCCAACAAAATCAGGATTGATGTTGAGCATGTCGGCAGCATCCAGCTCGATCAGCCTCACGACCGATGTTGGATCATTGACGTAAAAGCTGTGACACTTTATTGGCACATCAACATGTTGTTTCACTTCTGCCAAGCCTTTGATGTCCCATTCAGCGACAGGCTGCTCAATACACGCAGGGTCATACCTCTCCATTTTCTTTATCGCAGATATGGCAGTTGGAACGGTGTAACCTCCGTTAATATCGAATCCAAGTTCTATGTCGTCCCCAACCGCCTCTCTTACCTTCTTCACACTTTCGACATCGGTTTTGGGATCTACCCCGATCTTTATCTTGAAGGACTTCCAACCCAACTCAACAGCTTTCTTGCAGTCCGCAGCCTGCTCATCCGGAGTCCTCATGCATTCCCAGAACCCGACACGAACTTTGTCATGCACCTTTCCACCGAGAAGCTTGTAGACCGGCTTGTTGCACACCTTTCCAATGATGTCCCAGAGGGCATTGTCGATTGCTGCAGCGGCGTCCGGCCGCCGACCAGCTGCTCCTTCAGTTCGCATTGTCAGTCTTCCTATTTCTTCCACATCGAACGGATCTTTTCCAAGAATCTTCGGCCGAAACGTGTTCAGAATCAAATCCTCGCTTGTAGCGCGAGCACACCCTACTCCCGTGACGCCTTCGTCCGTATCTACAAACACGACTGAATGCAGGGAAGCAAATCTCGTATTATACCACATGGTAACGGGTTCCCATTTTCCGAATTTGTCGAAGGGGACAGCGACTTTGACAACTCTGACGTTTGAAATCTTCATGATCCAAGACCCCATTGTTTGTTAATCTGCAGCCGTTATTTATGATTTGGGGTTCGCTGTCTACCTGCCGTGTTTCAGATTTCAGACAAAAATAGATTTTGATCTGATTTGACAGTTTTCGAGGGTATGTTGCTGGATGCGATAGATGAGGAGATCTTGCAGGTTCTGCGAAAGGGTGAAGAATCGATGTCGAGGACGCTTCTGGAGGTTATTCAAGCATCAGGGTTCGCCCGCTCAACAGTCATTCCTCTTCCTAGCTAAAGCGAAGAGCCTTGTCGAATCCAATCCACCGCCTTGGATGCCCAAGAAGAATTGGTCTACAGCGCCCTCAAGCGATGCTACAGAAACCATCTAGCCAGCCACAGGAGAAGAGCCCAGAGACGCGAACTCCACCTCAAAACGCTCAGCTACAATTCACGCCATCTGGCGACTATATGACAATCGATTACTAAGAACTTTTTCTCTGAGACTTGCCGCGTGAACGAAGCTATTTGCAGGTCCAATTCCTTAACAAGCTAGCACGGGTTATGCATCTTCAGCCAACAACAATCGCCTACGCAGGCTGATGCAGAAATACATCATTGGCAGACCAGCGACAATTAGAAAAAGAGAAGCATGACCCCTAACGGCACCTCACTCACCACTCCTCTTGAGCGCGGTCTACAAACCCTCATTCACGTACCGAGTGACCTGTCTGGCGTCCATTCCATCAAGGCCAAGCTTTTGAAGAGTCCGTCCTTCCGTTCTGTAGTTCTCTTGGTTTATCGCTTCGGCCAGGGATATCATTGCATCGAAAGTGGGTGTCGGGACGTTGGCAATCTTAGCCAGCAAAGTCACCGGAACATGGCCATATGGTATATCCTCCGTGACGTACCGGAATTTCATCGAATCCGGTGAAGCCCCAACCACATACGCCTTGCAGTTACGGATTGCTTCGTATATGTCCTTGCCTTTGGCCCCGTAGTACCTTCTGAGAATATCCTTGTAAGGCGTGGGGGTGAGCCCGTACGACTTGGCTAGGGCGCATTTCTCTCGGTCTAGCGCCTCCATCACATTTGCGACACCTGGAGTTGTATCGTATGCTCTATACTCATAGGAACCGAATTTCTCAATGTTGACAACGTTAAGGATCATGGAACTTGGGTGAGCGACAAAGTTGACGTTATGAATACTTTCCTCAAGTACGTTCTTAGAGGCAAAATACTGTGGGTAGCTCTCGTTCACTAGGCGTAAGGCATCCATCGTCTTGGTTGCAGGCAAAGCGGCGAATCCCACTTTATCCTTCGTACTGAAGAGACGAACCTTTCCTGGACCCGATATCCTGCAAGCGTAGATCATACATTCTGTTCCTGCGAGTACTACATTCCTCTCTATCCCTCTTCCTTTGAGGAACTTTGCGCACTCAAGCGTGGCAAAGTTGTCGGGATGGAAAACTATGACCTGAGCATGTTCTAAGTAGGGAGACATTTCTTCGACGAAAGTCATTTGACCGAACGATGGAACGTTGATGTGAATAACCTGAGCTCCCTTCACAGCTTCCTTGATATCTGTCGTGATCTTGCTTATCCTTGCGAAGCCACTTTCCCCCCCAGCCGACGATACTAGCTCTTCACCTAGAAAGTCTCTGGCATCGAGTTCGACGCCGCCTTTATCCATCGCCGCTTTGATATTCGCGGCGAACCGCGGCAGTTCGAACCATCTTACCTCGTGTCCCGCCATGGACAAGTCCGCTGCCATGACGTGCGCTCCATTTCCTCCACCTAAAACAGCTATCTTCAAGTCAAGACATCTCCTGACTGGGTGCCGCGTATGGAGAATTCTGGCTTTTAACACTTCCAGTATGTCCTGTATAAGCAGGCTACCGACCTCTTTCAGAAACAAAGGCGGGAGTCAACCCCCAGACCAGCGCGTAATTCATAGAAAGCTCGAAGGCGAGCCTTATCGAAGTTGCTGCGGTTCTTCGAATAAACGTAAGAACACTCTACCAATAGCCGAGCCGTTAATCTATTGTGTTATACCATAACGTTTGGCACATTGTTGAAGTATGCATCTGCTGGTGTCTTATAGTTCAATGCCATATGCGGGCGTTCGTAGTTGTAGTATTGAATGAACTTCCAGTGGAACGAGAACCTGGTGTGTTCCAGGTCGTAGGTTCGGAACTATCTTTCAATCTTGCCTAGAGTTGTAGGCTTGCCGATTCCCCCTAGGATATGTTTGATCCTTTTTGCTTCGCAGTATGCGTCGAAGCTTGATTCGCCTTTCCGTAGGCTCCAGAATTGGCTTCCATGATCGGTTAAGATCTCCCTTGGCTTTGCGTATTCATGGATGGCTTTGTCGAACCGCCAGGTGACGTTCTCTGCAGTTCCTTCTTCAAAGATCTCAGAGGCCGTGACATATCGACTGTGGTCATCTAGAATGGTTATGAGCCATTCGACGCCTACTAGCTTCAGGTCGCATTGCCGTAGGCTGTTCGGGACACAAATAGGATAAAACAGAATGAGATCATTGTCATACGCTATATGTCAGAGTCATGACTGCCCGGGAGAACTTGCGACCCAGACGGAATAGGGTTTCCAAAGGCTTGAACAAAAGACAATCCTCATTGTTTGTTGTAGGCAATCGCGAAATAGTGCAGAAACGCCTGCCTGACCCTAAGTCTTAAGTATCAATGAACTCCTCTAAAATAGAAGGGCAAGGTGGAGGAGAATTGCTAAAACCCGGTCTTCTGGCGACGTTCGTGATGTACCTGGTTTTTCTCGCCGCACCCTTCGTGTACACTTTCTTGGGGATGAAGGGAAGAAAGTTTGTCTTGAAAAAGAGGATCGCAGCTATGGAGGCGATTCCAGAGGGTGTTGCGAGAGCGGCTGAGCTGGGAGGGATATGTGTTGGCACGACGGGCGGCAGCTCTACTGAGACGTGGAGAGGACCGCAGGTGATAGCCGGTCTAACGCTGCTGGGGCACGTGGCCAGACTTGCTATCAGGAACAACGTACCCTTCTATATCTCAGCACGGGAACCGGAGCAGTCTATGCTTGCGGAGGACGTGTTGAAGACGGCCTACTCCGCTGAGGGCAAACCCGAACTGTTCAAGACAGAATACAACCTTTGGTTCGGAAGAGAACCCTCGTACGAGGCAGGATTGATGGCGTTTATGGCAACTCAAAAGACAGCGAGTGTTTTCTACCTAGGGGGATTCGGATCAGACGCAATACTTCTCGGCGAGGCAGGAGCCGAAATGGGTGCCATGCAGATCGGTGCTTCGCCGAATACTTTTGGCGTCGTGTTTCTTGTCGCAACATGTGATTATGTCATGCTAGGTGATGAGCTTTTCGCGGGTGCGGCTATGATCACGGAGAATCCGGTCGAGACTGGATCATTGGTCGGAGCAGATGTTCTTAGGGGCCTGGTGATGGTGCTGACGTTTATCGGTGTCATACTGGCCACAGCGGGAATCCCGTACTTGACGAGTATTCTGAAGACATGAGGAGGGATGATTGATGGTTAGTCTCAGAGCAGCTACTCAGACGCTGTTAGTGACGGCAATAGTTGTTATTATGAGTGTTGACTACTTCTTTGCCGCACCTGCAGTGAAGGCTGTTTCTGATGGCTTGAAAATGTTCTCGGTCCCGATAATCGCGTTGACTCTTATCGGATCGACACTTGCGCTTTACGGGCAACATGCCCGTCGTGTGATCAGAAAACAGAAGGAATGGATCTACGACCTAGTCCTCATAGGTTGTATGACGGTGGCGATCATCACTGGCTTTCTTTATACACCTGCATCTGATTGGATCCAGAACAACGTGAGTCAGCCTCTGGTAATCGCGCTATGGGGGTTCTACTGTCTGTTTACAGCTTCAGCCGCCTGGAGAGCGTTTCGGGTGAGAAGTTTGGAGGCGGGTCTACTGCTTGTTGCATCAGTCATGACTCTGTTGTTGAATGCGCCGGCGGCACCAGCCTTCTGGGGTTCTATCCCGGTGGCGGGCAACTGGGTTATGAACATTCCAAGCATGGCTGCCACGCGAGGAATAAACATTGGAGTAGCCATAGGAACATTCGCCATTGCGGTAAAGACGATGCTGGGATATGAGAAAACTGTATCGGCATAGGAGGGTGAACCAAGATGGACATAGGGAAAATGATTGACAGTCACGCGTTCGTGTTCGCGATCATCTTCTTGACGTTCATTATACCGATGCTATCGCCGATTGGTCTGCCGATGACGGTTAGTGCCTACGTGAAGAAGACGTATGATTTCATGCAGACAGTCCCTGAGGGTAGCAACGTCCTAATGTTCCCAGACTTTCAGATCGGGATCCTACCTGAGCTCGGTCCTGCCTATATGGCAATATTCAGGTATTGCATGAAGCGGAACATGAAAGTGATCATGATGGAATACAACTACCAGTTTGGCGGGTCAATTCAAGCGGCACAGATAATTGACGAAGTAAAGGCGAAAGGGGAGCTTCAAAATAAAGTGTACGGAGTTGACTATGTGCATCTAGGGTGGCACGCAGGATGGGAAGCAGGGATGGCGTTGATGGCCGCGGATTTCAAGAAAAACATCAACCCCGTGGACTACTATGGGAATCCAACTCAAGGCATGAAGATCTTGGAGCCCATAAAATCAATTAAGGATTTTCCTATGCTAGTTTTGATAACCTCGATGGGAGCGGGTACTCAACCCGAGGTGGCCCTCAGGCAATTCCAGGTTCCGTACGGTTCGAAGTTAATATACGGAGGATGCGCCCAGTTCATCCCACTTGTCGTGCCCTACTTCACGTCTGGACAACTTGCGGGACTTCTACCATCACTGAGCGGAGGCGCGGAGCTTGAGTATCTTACGGGGCTAAAAGCCAAGGGCTTAGCAGCGACAGATGTGATGACCTTTACACATTTCGCCTTGATAGGGCTCTTGATATTGGGTAACATACGATACCTGTCCCGGAGATATGTTAAGAAATCGAAATAGATGGAGGAAAAAAATTGGCAGAAATTGATGTGCTTATGGGCTTCATGTATGCCGGATTGATATACATGATGTGGAGCTTCCTGTACGCTCGAGACAACCCGCTGTACAAGATTGCTCAGAACATGTTCGTCGGATTGTTTACGGGCTACATGTTTACGGTTGGGGCCAAAACCGTAGCAACTAACTTTAGTGCCGCGATAACAAAAAGTGGAGACCCCTACGTAATTGCAGGAACAATATTCGGGTTGTTGATATTTCTTAGATACTTCTCAAAGAAATTGGCGTTCTATTCTAGGTTCCCAGTACTGATCATAGTCGGAACGGGATTCGGCGTATCCCTGATCGCAACCATAAAGGCTCAGGTGGTTGATCAGATAGTGGATACTCTAAAACCACTGTACACTCTCGACAACATAATAATTGCGGTGACGGTCATTTGCGTTACTTTCTACTTCTTCTTTTCTGTGGAGCACAAGGGACCGCTGCAATACATGACCAGGTGGGCCAGGTACATGATGATGGTCGCATTCGGGGCAAGCTTCGGCTACGGATTCATGGGCAGAGTGACCCGAGTGATCTCTTCGATGGAGACCCTCCTTGCATTCCCGACCATATATCTCGGGCTGATCGCGATAGGCATAATTGCATACGACTACTACTTCAGAAAGAAACGCAAGAAGTAGCCTCTTCCCTTGTTCTTTTTTCCCTTCCTTCTCTTCGAATCCGTAATCCCAGCGAACACTTTTGCCGGAGACCAATTGCCTGCCGAGGTTGCTGCTCTGAAGTAACGCTTAAATGGGATAACTAGCCACCGCAGTGGCGGAAGCGACTGTGTCGAGGCCCACTATACCTATTCAAGAAATGAAATACATCTTGGCTACTGATGTAGGCAGTACCACAACGAAGGCCAGGTTCTTCAGCAAGACAAATGAGGGCTGGAGATACGTGACGAGTGGAGAAGCTCCGACCACGGTTGAGGCTCCCTACGAAGACGTAACCCTCGGAGTCATAAACGCTGTCAGGGAGGTTGAGGAACTCACGAACCACAGAATACTGTCAAGGGGCGGTCGCATAATCCGTCCTTCTAAGGGAAACGATGGTGTCGACCTATATTGCACAACCAGCAGTGCCGGAGGCGGGCTCCAGATGCTCGTGGCCGGGGTAATGAGAATAATGACGGGTGAAAGCGCAAACAGAGCTGCGCTAGGAGCGGGGGCCATAGTGATGGACATAATATCTCAAGACGATGGACGACAGCCATATGAGAGAATTAGAAAGATTCGTTACCTCCGCCCCGACATGATATTGCTTGCAGGTGGGACGGATGGAGGCTCAACAACTCATGTTGTTCAAATCGCGGAGACAATTTCAGCCGCCGAACCAAAGGCCAGGTTGGGGGCGGGATATGAGCTTCCATTGGTCTATGCAGGGAACAAAGATATTCGGCCGAAAATAGAGGATCTTATGGGAAAGAAGTTCGCTCTCACCATAGTTGATAACTTGCGTCCATCCTTGGAAACGGAGAACGCCGAGCCCACACGTGCCGCGATCCACGAGTTGTTCATGGAGCATGTCATGTCTCACGCACCGGGCTATGACAAGCTCATGAAATGGACTGATGTCGACATAATGCCTACTCCGGCGGGGGAGGGCATAGCAATGCAGGTCATCGCTGAGAACTACAAGACGAATGTGATCGGTGTAGGCCTCGGAGGAGCCACCACCAACGTATACTCAGTAGTGGAAGGAAAATTCGTGCGAAGCGTGAGCGCGAATCTTGGTATGTCATACAGCGTCTGCAATGTCATGAAGGAGACTGGAGTTGAGAATATTCTCCGATGGATACCTTTTCAGGCAGATGCTAATGAAATCAAAAAGCGGCTTATGAACAAAATGACCCGCCCAACTACTATTCCCCAAACGCTTGAGGATATGCTCATAGAACATGCAACCGCAAGGGAGGCGTTGAGGCTGGGGCTGAAACATCACAAGACGATAGCTACTCGTTTGAAAGGAGTGGCTCTGGGCCTAGAAAGAACAGTCAGCGATGTATTTGATCAGACGGCTTTTCTGGAGGAGACCTACATCAAGATGATGAATATCGGCATAATCGCTGGCACTGGAGGCCTGCTATCACACGCTCCTAAGAGAACGCAAAGCATGTTGATCCTGATAGATGGCTTTCAGCCAGAGGGGGTCACGAGAATATTCCAAGATAGCGTATTCATGATGCCCCACCTAGGAGTCCTTTCAACTGTTCATAAGGAAGCCGCAAGCCAAATCTTTGACAAAGATTGTCTTGTGCGCGTAGGTACGGTAATCGCCCCTGTAGGCGAAGGCAAAGAGGGTGAGTCCGTTATGACCGTTGCCATTGAGATGCCTGATGGCAACACAAAGGAAGAGGAAGTTAGTTTCGGAGAGATAAAGAAGATTCCTTTCAAAGGGAATGAGGCTGCTAAAGTTCAGATCTCTCCAAGGAGAGGATTCGATGTTGGAGCGGGTCAAGGACGCAAACGTGAGGCTATAGTTACTGGAGGAGAAGTCGGAATTGTCTTAGACGGCAGAGGAAGGCCACTGAGGTTACCTGATGACAGCGAGTCGAGGATTAGGCGACTACTTGATTGGCTTGGCGCCATGGAATGCTATGACCCGAACAGGCTCAGTCAGATACAAAGTGGCAAATAGAGATAGATACTTTGACAAGGGAACAAGGGCAGATGAAAACCTCAGAGCAGGCTTACGCGTACACGCCAGGACTCAAGATCAAGAGGCAGACAATCGTCGCCAAAGTGAGAAAGCTTCCGATAAGAGGCGAAGTCTTGGTCGGCGTCGGAGACCTAGTATCGCACGATACCATTGTTGCTGAAGGGAGCATTCCCGGAGATCCTGTGATGGTGAATGCGGCCTTCGAAATAGATGTGGAACCCGATGCACTGAGAAACTACGTTGTAAAGAATGTGGGAGAAGCAGTAAGAAAAGGCGACATCATAGCTAGAACCAATTCCATTTTTGGCCTTTTCAAGACCGAGTGTAGATCCCCGATCGATGGCACGATTGAGCTAGTGTCAGACCTATCCGGTCAAATAGTCATTCGAGGATCGCCGGTGAAAATAGCTATTGACGCATATGTCCCCGGCAAGGTAACATCTGTGATTCCAAGTGAGGGGGCCATCATAGAGACAAACGCGGCATTGGTCCAGGGCATACTTGGCATTGGCGGAGAAGCCCATGGCAAGATAAGGGTTTTGGCATCTTCACCCAGGGATGTCTTGGGCGCAGAAAACATACCCGAAGACGTTGCTGGGCACGTCCTCGTGGGCGGTTCGAACATTAACTTCGATGCGATTATGCGGGCTGTGAAAGCGGGTGTGCGCGGAATTGTGACGGGAGGGATAGAACCCGCGGATGTCACGAAGTTCTTGGGAACAGAAATAGGTGTTGCCATAACGGGTGAAGAGGAAACTGGTCTGACTCTTATCATCACCGAGGGCTTCGGTCAAATGCCTATGTCACAGAGGACATTCGACCTACTGAAAAGTTTCGAAGGTCATATGGCTGCAATCAATGGGGCAACTCAGATTAGGGCCGGAGTGATGAGGCCGGAAGTGGTCATTCCTCATGAAAAAACATTTGAACAAATCTCGTCCGCTGATCAGCTGGCTGCTGGCATGGTTCCGGGTACAATCGTGCGTATCATCAGAGAGCCGTACTTCGGTGCGATAGGGAAGGTCCATAGTCTCCCTGTGGAACTGAAAAGAATCGAAACTGAATCCGAGGTGAGGGTCCTTGAGGTTGAATTGGACGATGGAAGGATTGTTACGGTTCCCAGAGCGAACGTTGAAATAATCGAAGAATAGGAGCCCCTGGTCACGTCCAACTTCCACTTGCTCGATAAGGGAAAGAACAGTCTGAAATGACTTCAGAACGTTGGCGCTGTAAGTCTCAGTTCTGAGTTCTGTTATGGTCATGGACAAGTCCTCAAATAATCGAGGACGTTTCGTATCTATTTAGATATTCCGAAATGTCACCGGTTCATGAGCGGCCCGCATCCAGATAGTTCAGATTTCAGCGACCTAGATCGCATCTACGATCTTGTCGGTATCTCTCTCGTCCAGTAGAATGCATGCGTTTTCACGGATTCGATCGCGAATAAATTCTTCCAGTCCTTTGATCGGTGGGCCAATCTCGTATTGAGGACTACCGGGCCATCTTTGGATCGGCTTAGTGCTCGGTCTCACCAAGACATTGGAATTAAATATCCAACCCATATCAAATACGATTTCAGGATGGGAAAGCAGGAATTTTATGATTCCGTATTTCTTTCCATCGGCCTTGTTTATTATGTAGAGCGATTTCGCATGTTGTACTTTCCAGGCTCTGGATCCGGGGTAGGCCATTCTTACGCTAGGCCACCCAATCATACCAGTTTCCAGTGCTCTAGTGGCGAACTTCGCCAGTACCTCTGGGTGAACGCTCGTCTCTACGTTTATGTGCATATGGCCATAATCCTTCGCCATGACTATCTCGTACAATCCTTTCCAGTGCTCTGACTCGAAGTATTTCGAAATCTCCTCCTCCTCGCGCTTTCCGACCTTTCGGAAATTGAATTGCCTAAGGAAATCGTTCGTATCCTCATCCCGAAATGGCATTAGCTCCTTGCCTTCGTGCCCTCTCATAGGTAAAAGCGTCGCATCGGCGCTAAACCTGGGAGCTATTCCAAAATGGGCTCTGCAACCCGCCGGCTGAATGACATGTAGCGAATAGTGGTCGTTTGGAGGTACGTCCAGCGGATATATGTGATCTATTCTTCTTTCCAGCTCCAGGCCATTTTTCATTAGAGCGCCAACAACCAGTTTCTCCAACGAATAGGGATGAATGCACGTTTCAACGTAAAGGTGTAAATGTATTACGTCAGGCTCTTTTACAAGCCTAACCAGATTTCGCCACGGATCCGATTTGAAATATTTTATTACGTCCTCAATTAGTCTCTGCGTAACCAATGGTACAATCACAGACGAAAACTCATCATCCACATGATACTTAAGAGCTTCGATCGATTCGCATCTATTCCATTTAGCCCTTGCAGATAGCAGATTCTGCTTGAGCAATATGTGTACAATATATGTGCACACGCAGACTACTGGCAGGATCCTACGTGATTCCCGTAGACTATTCGCTCACAGAGATAGCGGGCATAGCTGGCCTTGATTGGTTTGGATATGCACTGAACACGGCTCGGCTATGGTGTTGAATTGGAGAATTGCATCAGAGCGGCTGAGAACACGGGCATGGTCCCTTTCGTGCGAATAACGGAACCAAGCGCCCATTTCTTGTATATGAAGGCATTCGAGGCGGGAGCTAAGGGTGTCATTGTTCCCAGGACAGGAATCGGGGAGGATATGGAGTTTGCCCGTCAAGGCGACCAAATGGCCAGACGGAGATAGAGGTACGGGGAGGTCAACGTAGTAGATCCTTATGACCACATCAACCATGATGAGGCGGAGACCTTTGTCATCCCTATTCTGGAGACCGTGGAGTGCATGGAGAACCTAGATGAAATCCTTTCTGTGAAGGGCATAGACTTCGCCATGTTCGGTTTTGCCAATCTAGCTATGTCTCTAGGACTCAGAGGAAGAGGAAAAGAGAAGCATGGCTCCGGTCTGAAACGCATCGCAGAATGGAAAGAAAAGGTGATCGAAGCATGCGCGCGACACAACGTTCCTCTTGCCCAAGAATTCGGTAGTGTGGAAGAGGCTAGGAAGCTAATTGAAGAGGACGATCGCTACATTCTAATGACAAATTCAGATACAGGCATGCCTCGGTTCTTCTCATTCCATCCCTAAACGGATCTCCCATAGATTCTTCGAGAGTGGATCCGGTGCAACCTGAAACCAATCGAAAGGAAGTAGATTGAGATTGTTTATGATCAACGAGTCGCGTGAGTCTATACGTAGTCCCTATCCGGGCGCCGGACTGTAGCTCTAGCCACCCCCTAGGAGATGCCCACTTCTTGGGTTTCCCAGATCCTTGTGAGATGCTTAGCAAGAACTCAGGTTCCAATCGTTACTTACGTAATCGAACAGTTTGGTGTTCTTGATGGTGAGTTGGGTTATCCCCAGCATACGCTTACACGAAAGTAAGCGTAGCATGAAGGTAAAGATTCCGCATTCTATCTATTATCCCATGACATATGGCATACTCATAACTTGAGAGGTTAGAGTATGCTTGTATGAGGAACCCAGGGGTGTTGTGAGGGGACGCTCAATGCTCACCCTTTCCAGCATGACGGCCCGCAGAGATGTTGTGGCGCTTACTTATACGCCTTTGAATCTATAAGGTAATTATCACTTGTAGATACTTATTTTGCCTGTGATGAATGGTTCGAGAGGTTCCAGTTGTGCCGTCATCGATTATTGACCAAAAGCGGAAAATCTCATCACCAACCTTGTCTGACTGTAAGTAGAACCCAAGAGCAACAAGGACAGCTTCTACATGTATCCTTGATATCTCTCTCTCGTCAACGCACTATGGATGTAGCGTGTCAGAGTTACTATATCGAAGACCGGTCTTCCGGTGGCTTGTTGAACAGCGTTGGCATACGGGGGCAGGTTGGTGCATTCGAAAATTATCGCTCCTATCTCCGGATTCTTCTGAATCATTTGGCTGGAGACTTTGACTACGGCCTTCTCGACTTCAATTCTTAACGAACTCAAATCACCGGTTGTGAAGTTGGCCCATTTTTGCCAAGCGGGTTCGTTCTCCATTCCTTCAATAACAAGCCCGCTCATATCCTCCACTCCGACCGATCGGAAATACTTCTCTCTAAGAGAGGGTTTGTCAGCGGTAACGATGCCGACCTTCTGTCCTGGTTTCAGTATCTTGCGGGCCATGGGGATCTGAAGTAAGCTGGAAGTAAACACAGGAACGTTCAGGGCTTCAGTGATTTCTTTCTGGAACATAGCGAGGAACCCACAGCTGGTCGTTATGGCTTGCACTCCCTCCTTTTCAAGCTCCTTGCCTGCCTGGATAAAGGGGTCCAACAATGTTGGGTCAGCTTTGTAGACTACCCTGTCAACAGAGGCGCCTTTGACTACCTTGTGTCTTACCGGAAAATCGAATGTGGTTGCGTTTCCAATATCTCCCGGAAATCTGGGAAAGCTCGTCTCCAACATCAGTATTCCAATCTTGAATCCGTAAACGTTCTTGGGCCTTACTTGCAATGTCTTTCACGGCATCCGCGACTAGATGACAATCGATTACTAAGAACTTTTCCCCAGCCCCTGCCTATGATCGAACCTATTTGCATGCTAGTCTCCGCAGAGTAAGACGGACGAGAAGTAATCCAAAGCGGCTAGACGCAGAAACCAATTGACACCAGATAAAAGAAAGAAGAGCGTATGATACCCACTGCGAGGCCACAAGCGCAACCTGAATCATCATACGCCACAGATGCTTCGAGCCCTGTTTTAGGCTTCCAGTCAGGTTCTTATCTGCTGTCTGGTAGACGGATGGGCATAGCCCTGACCATGAAGCTATCCCTTCTTGCCCTCAAGGGCCTCGGCGTATGAAAACCGTCTGCTACCCTTTGACCAGTTTCTTTATTTGGTTTGCGGTCAAGCCAGCGAGCCCCAGTTTCTTAGCAGTTACTCCTTGAGTGAAATAATCCGTATCATTGACTACCGACGCCAGTTGCACAAGTGCTCTGGTGGTAAGCATCTTCACCCCGAGTTGCTCGCCCAAGGAGAGTGGAGGAACTAGGCCATACGGCACATCTTCAGTAAGGTATCTGTATTGGAGAGTGTCTGGCGCATAGTCCGGATGATGCGTTGCAACCTGCTCTGGAGCTGTAGCTATCTTGCCAGGAACGTAGAACTTTTGGGTCCAGTCGGTTCTTACGCCCAACCGTCTCCCAACTTCGGCTATTTCGGCCTCAAGAGTTGTCCTGACCTTCTTAATACATGGCACAGGATCTAGCTGCGCTTCCTGAAAGAACTTGAAGTCTCCTTTTGTCGCCTCGATCCGTGCAGCGTTCAGGATCATGCCCGGCACATGTCCTGTTGGATTCGGATTGTTCAGGCTTGTCTCTATGACATTTGCCGCCGGCACGACTTGAGACCATAGTTCTTTCAAGACTTCTACAACGACTGGTGTTTTGCTAGCTGGAAATGCTGCTACGGGCATGACTTCCTTCACTCGCCTTACCCATACCTTGGCGGGCCCTATGCGTCTGCAGGCGTACATTAGCGATGCCGTTTCAGATACTAACGCTTTAGCCTTTGTTCGAGCCTGCTTCATCATATTGCCCCATAGGAGGGCACTCCAATAGCCGGCCCATATGACAATAACTTGCTCATCCGCAAGATGTGGCAGGAGAGCCTCAAATACCGCGTCGCGTCCATAAGCCGGAAGAACCACCATTACCAGCTTTGTTCCTTCAACCGCCTCTTTCATGTCTGTTGTGGTTCGGTTAAGCTTCGCGAAGCCTGTCCTACACCCCGCTGTGCCGACGATTTCGATTCCACCCTTCTCACGGATTGGCCGTATATTCTCCTCAAATTTCTTGAATTCAAAGAGGTTCACATTGTGGCCAGCAAGTGATAGGTCCGCGGACATCGCATGACCACCATGGCCGGCACCAAGAACAGCTATGTTCATTTTCGAACACTCATGGCGTTCAAGATCGATGCCACGCCTTAATAGTTTTGCGCTCGACATTGATCTCACCACAAATGGAAGGTGAGACGCGGATACCTGAAGATCCATATCGCCGTGGACGTGAAGCGGAAGAAGATTCTGGCGAGTGTAGATGCTTATCTTTCTACCCATGTGTACCCTTCTCCTATAGCATCCACCCATCAGGACATGAACTGAGACATTAAGCGCCTTTCCCATTATGTCATGGCAAGCCAGATCTATTCCCGTTCTCACGGCCGTGTTTCCTTTTGACAACCACTCAATGAGTTCATGGATCTTCTCAAGGTTGGGTGAATTCTGGCCTATAAGTCTCGATTTCAAGACATCTTCGAAAACGATTTTGGCTGTTGGCTGCTGCTCACCAGACATAGCGCGATGGCAACAGTCTCGTTCCATCGTATCTATCCGATTTCAAGATAGGATTGGAATTGAGTCTAACAACCAGATAGTTCCCTTATACCGGCTTCTGACGAAACGTGGATACTCAGTCTCGGTTTCTCATCCGAAGAAGACAAGGTACATAGCTGAAGCTAATGGAATAATCTGTATCTCGGTGATGTTCATTAAACATCAGGTTGATGTGCCAGGCCTTCGGATATAAAAGGAGATACCGTCCCCTGACTGCTATGTGTACGTGGTTGCTTCTCGGAAAGGCGTGCTTGGCTTATCGTTGGCTTGAATAGAGTCGGGCAGCCTCTGGATCAAGCTCCAGTCCTACACCAGGTCGTCTTGGAGCGTCGATATAGCTGTCCTTCGCGGTCTTAGGTTCGTGAGGTTCCCTGAACAGGTTGTGTTGCAGTTGTAGGAAAGCGTTGTCTTTGGCGCAGAATTCAATCCAGACGGTGTTGGGAACCGCCGCCAACATATGCGCGTGCAAATATTGATCAGTGGGAGGAGCAAGGGGTATGCTGTACATGGTAGCGAGGCTCCAGATCTTCATCCACTCCGTCACACCCCCCACTCTTCGTACACCGGGTTGGATGATATCAACCGCCCCGGACTCGATGAGCTGCCGGAAGTCGAAGCGTGTCGTGTGCTGCTCGCCAGTGGCGATTGGTATGCTCGTCGTCCTCTTCAGACGTTTGAAGCCGGGGATATCATCCGGATGCACTGGCTCCTCAATCCAGAACAGGTCGTAGCGTTCCCACTTGCGGCACATCCGGATGGCCGTGTCCGCATCCCACGTACCATTGATATCCACCATTACCGCGACGTCTGGGCCAACGGCTTCTCTGACAGCTTTGATCCTGCATGTTGCGACCTCAGGAGTCGCGTCTACCATTCCCCCTCGGAATTTGACTCCCTTGAATCCCTGCTCTACATATTCCAGTGCTCTCTTGGCAAGTTGTTCAGGTGGTAGCGTGAAGGCACAGTTTGCGTAGACTGGCACTTTCTCTCTGTATCCCCCCAACAGTTTCCATAGAGGCTGCTTAGCGACTTTGCCGATAATATCCCAGAGAGCAATGTCTATTGCGCCGAGACAATGGATCCAAAGCCCCCGACGCCCCCACCGCGTAATACTGTTATATATCTTCTCCCATACGAATTGGTAGCTGAATGGATCCTGGCCCAGTACAATCCGCTTGAGATTTTTGTTTAGAATTGCGCAGGCGTGATCTGACAATCTTCCCAAGGAGCGGGAATACTGCGTTGGGATGTAGCTTCGCCCTGTTACTCCTTCGTCCGTCAGGACCTCAACTAGGACTATTTCACTAAAGGAACCGCTCTCGCCCATCTTTCCCATGTCTTCTTTCGCGGTATACTTTTCGGTCTTGACATCAGTAATCTTCATGGATGTATCCTCAAAAGACTGGAAATGACCCATCTATATTTGGATTTTTCGCGCGCTGGGTGTTGGTTGGCAAGCCCTTACGCACTGTGGTCCATAGAGACCTGTCGGTTGAATGGGCTTTCTCCTTGAGCTGCTATCTAAGTAGGCTTCGAGCCTTGATAGGTGGTTGCAACCTTCACCAGCCAATCGAAACCCAGTGGAGGTGAGTGAAACGAGGTACATAGGCATTGATGTGAGTAAGAGGCGTTGCCAGGCATGCGTTATAGATGGACATGGCTCTATTGTTGATGAGTTCATTTTCGAGAACAATTTCGAAGGCATACCATGCCTTATTGGAAGAGTGAGGAGCAACCCTGCGAAGGCTGTCCTTGAATCAACCGGTAACCTATGGCTGAGGATCTAGGAGGCTTTGGAGAATAATGGCGTAGAGGTGGAGCCTGCGAACCCTAGCAAGACGAAGGCGATAGCGTCGGCGAGGATAAAGACGGATCGCATGGATGCCTTAACGCTGGTGAATCTATTGAGAGGAGGATACATAGCTGAATCCTATGTACCGCCTAGAAGAATTATGGATCTTAGAGGTATGGTGAGGCATCGAGCTGGCCTGGTTAGGATTAGAACCATCCTGAAGAATAAGATACACGCGCACCTGCTGATGCATGGCGTAAAGATTGAAGATACACCCTTCACCAAAGCCAACGTAGATAAGCTAAGAGCGATTCAAGACTACAAGATAGATGGATATCTCAATGTCATAGACGTTTTGAACCGCGAGATAGATCAAATCTCTAGAAAAATAATAATCGAAGCCAAGGATGATGAATATGTGAGGCTTCTAATGACCATAGGCTAAACTCGAAACTATGCTCTCATCCCCATTCCTCATCCGCGAGTATGAAGAATGCAGAAGTAGGTCGGTTTTTCTCGATTACGGACGCTTCTCCTCAATGCTTGACTTGATATTTTCTGATTAGTTCCTCGTTAAGTTCTAGTCCGAGACCAGGCTTGTTAGGCAGCTCTATGAAACCCCTCTTGATTTTCTTGTTCACAACAAAGGTGTCGAACAATGGGTCTCTCAGCGGATCTGCGAAGCACTCCACATATGTGCCGTGAGGTATTGCGCCGAAAAGATGCATTGCAATCTGCCACTCCTCATGATGACCCATCGAAACACCATAGAGACTGGCTAGATCAGCGATCTTCATCCACTCCGTAACCCCACCACATATAGACGAATCCACGTTGCATATGTCAATCGCGCCGGTATCCATCAATTCCCAACAGCCAAAGCGCGTGACCTCTGACTGGCCAGCGGAGAGCGGAATATCCACCGCGTCCCTCACGGCCCTCATATCCCTACGGAAATTATACCAGTGCACAGGCTCCTCAAGCCAAGCAATATTAAACCTCTCAACCAGCCTCGCGAATTTGATCGTCTGCCTGGAAGTCCAAGCCATATTCGCATCAGTCGCGATAGCGAAATCATCACCCACAGCATCCCTTGCCGCTTTGACCCTTTCAACATCCTCCTCAACGTTCATCCTGCCGACCTTGAACTTCACACCGGCCATCCCAAGCTCCTTATAGTGAGCCACCTCCTTCGCAAAGTCCTCTAAAGTCTTACCCTCTTGGTAGTAACCTCCAATCGAGATTATTGGAATCTTATCCCTGTAGCCGCCCAGAACCTTGTAGAGCGGTTGTTTCGCCTCTTTACCTACAGCGTCCCAAAGAGCCATATCAATTAACGAGATTGCTCCTAGGAGTAGGCGTTTGTCACTAACATTCACAGAGGTAGCGAACATTTTGTTCCAGAGCTTATCAATGCTGAACAGGTCCTCGCCCACAATGAGCTTCTTAAGGTCACCCTCGATAAGTCTGCACATATCACCCCCATTCTCCCTCTGGTCTCCGGCAAAAGCCTCCCCTACGAGGGCTTCATCCGTAAATACCCGAGCTACAATCGTCGCACGCGACGTAACCGTATAAGTACCACCATGAAAGGGCTTATCAAACGGAACCCGAAGCCAAATAGCCTTCAAATCAGTAATTCTCATATCGGTCGCCGAGACAATTCATGAGAATACCTGTATAACTGTGTTTCGCAAAGATCACAGAATTTGCAGAATACAATGACATATTGCAAACTTCGGCATGTTGGGAAGAGGCTGGAGTGAATAGGAGACTTAGATGAGTGGAGAGAGAAGCTGAAGCTGCGCAGGTGCTGTGTCCGACGCATCATTCAAGGATGGCCTGTCAGGAAAGTTGCGGATCATCCTCAAACACCTCTGAGAACAGTCTACTCTTGGTGGTATAGGTTCCAGCGGAAAGGATTCAACGCTCTTGATTTTCATGAAACTCATCTGTTGTGTAGTAGCCTGCTTAGTTTAAGAGTCTTGCCTGTCGTACGCCATAGACAAGGAACTCATAGGTTCGCAGATTCTCCGAAAGGACTATAAGTGAACATACACACGCCAAGGAGAAAATGAGGCAGAGAGAGTGAAGCTAATAGAGGGTTTTCAGGGAGTAGCGTTCGGCCTGTCAGACGGAGTAATATGCATACTAGGGATGATAATCGGAGCTGGTGTTGCCACGTGGGATGTGAAAGTGGTAATCATAGCGGGCCTTACAGGCGGACTTTCTGACGCCCTCGGTAACTCGATCGGATTCTACCTGTCGGAACTCTCCGAGAGGGGAGCACAAATCCATGATCGTAGTCACGGAGGAAATGCCTCGGTTCACTCGATGCGCGAGGTTCTTATGAGCGGAATCCTGTCGTTCGTGGCCACAACCTTGGTGTTGGTCCTCTTGTTAGTCCCTTTTTCATACCTCAGCATCTGGGGGTCCCTCTGGATGGCCTTCGTTGAAACCATTGTTGTCATGCTTATCTTGGGAGTCTACGTCGGGAAACTAAGTGGCGAGAACCCAATTCGAACAGCCGTGAAATACGCTGCGTTGGCCATCATAGGAGCTGTCTTCAGCTATTCTATTGGCGAAGTGGTGCACATATGGTTGCTCTCTGTCTATCCCTGACCGAGCACAAAAAGGCTCTCGTCAAATGGTGTTCCTTATTTGATGTTCTTCCAGCCTAGTGCTGAGGAGCTATCGCGATTGTCGTGGGACCCAAAACTCTCTTCTAGATTAGCACTATGATGTGCTCTTACCCCACTATCCTCTCGCAGTTGTCTTGCGTGGCCGCTTCCGCACAAAAGGGAGTCTACCTTCGCCCCGCCTTGAGGACAGTAATATATAATCCGCTAATGGTGCCTATTCCCAATTAAGATTGCATGTAATTATCGTGGTGACTCAGCTGCGGGGCATTCGCGCCGGAAATTGCCATGTAGCTCTAGTACATTCATTCTTTCCAGTGTGATTCGACTACAATTATCAGGCTAGGCAAAAGGAACAAGTGCGCACTCAAACTGAGATTGGAGACGCATCCCCGGCACCCCACAAGGAAGCAAGAACGCTCCATCTTTCAAGTTGTCCAACCGGTGCAAGAGTCTGAGAGCGTCGTAGCAAATTGGACATGCGAGATGGGTAACCACTTGCATGAAAGCTCCGAAGGTAATGCCCTTGCCCTCGCAAGAGGAGGGTGCAAAGGGCTAGCGAGTGACCGGGCCGTAACATCAGAATCGCTGCAGCGCCGTTATAGGGACCAGCCGGTTGTAGAAGGTCAGGATAAGGATGCGGGCGTTAGAGGGATGTCTGGTTCAGGCGCCGGTCTGACGAAGACAAAACCCTTCATATGACAACCCATCACTGCACGGCACGAAATACTTATAAGATATTCGTGCATCCCAGACACCTAGGTGAATATTTTGAAAATTAAAGATGTCGAGATAGCAGTTCTTGCGCTAACTTTCGATAAGGTTTTCAAGGGAGGCACCTATGATGTGACTGGTCAATCCGCTGTTGTTCCAAGGATAACAACTGATAACGGACTCGTATCAGAGGTTTACGAAGGAGATGAACCATACGCACGAACAAACCCGCAACACCACCAGAGAATGCTGCAGTTCATAGTCGATTCATTCGAAGATATTGTCATTGGCGAAGATCCATTTAATGTCACAAAGATCTGGGAGAAAATGTTCGCCCAGACAAGAGAAAGCATCAGGTTCGAAGGTGCTCGAATAGACAAGAAGTATATGATGCAGGCTATCGCCGTCATAGATATTGCACTGTGGGACCTCGTAGGGAAATCTCTTGGTGAGCCGGTCTACAAGATACTAGGTGCTTACAAGGACAAGATTACCACTGCCGGTATATTCTACTACACAGGTGGAGATGAGGTAGAGGGAACGAGGAGGGGCGTCAGAGCACTTAAGGACATGGGTTATGGAGGAGTTCATCTCAAGGTCGGGGCACAAAAAGTAGAACAGGATGTGGAGAAGGTTAAGGCAGCAAGAGAAGCAGGAGGTCCTGACTTCGATATTGATTGCGATGGAAACAAAGCTTGGAAGCCGAGGGATGCTATCAAATTCGCCAAGATGGTCGAAGAGTGTGATATCGCCTGGCTCGAGGAGCCTATCCAATGGTATGATGAGATTAGAGGGTCGAGGATGCTGAGAAATGCCACAACGATTCCGGTGTGCTTTGGGCAGGACAAGATTACAGTTCAGGAGTGCAGAGAGCTAATAGATGCCGATGCAGTCGATTACCTCAATCCATCTCCTTTCATGATCGGGGGAGTGACTCCTTGGATGAGACTCGCCCATACAGCATACGCCTATGACGTTTCACTTTACGCGTACATGTCCGGCGCGATGTCAGCTTGTTCAGGTCTCCATTTGATGGCCGCGATTCCTAACGGTTTGTATCTAATTTCAGGGTTGGATAGAGACCCCCTTCGAGACAGACTCTGGAAGAACGCTCCTAAACCGAGAAATGGCTTCACCGAAGTTCCCAAGGAGCCAGGTTTCGGAGTCCATCTGAACGAGTCTACAATCGAAGAGCTCAAAGCTACATAGAGTACCCCACATACTTACAAATGCTTTACTCGTTCCGTTCTGTGAAATGAGTCTGACCGAGCTCATCAAGGAAGCGGAGCAGGAACCCGAGCCAATCTTCGAGATTCCAGCTCCTGACCTCTGCGACACCTGTCGGGCAAAGAAAGTCAATAGGAGTGCCGAGATTCCGCAGTAATGGTCCGACTCTGCGTCTAGCGCGACTTTAGCGACATAGCTTAGGATTTTGAGCTTAGGCGGTACGCTTATGACTTGTTTGAAATTCGGATCTTTATAGTTCGCTTTGTGTTCCGCTATCCTGTTGGAAGAGTGATAGAATATCCCAGTTGCGGAAATAGTTACTTCGCTGCTGATGATCAAGATGATGGTGTTGCTCCAGTTGATAGCCAGCAAGTCGGCCATTATCCTCAATCCATTCAGAGAAGCGTTTCTCATGGAAATCGTTCTGCCTTAGGAGCTAGGTGACTGGCGATGGATCGCCTTTTCGATAATGTTTATATTTTGTCATACAATTAATATTGCGTGTGATACACATGTCAGAGGCGATATCCCTAAGACTGCATAAGAGGACCCTTTCAGAGCTGGATGAGTTGGCTAAACTTGAAGATAAGGATCGCTCAGCGCTGGTAAGGGAGATACTTGAAGTTGGAGTTAGAGAGAAGAAGATCGAGCATTCCGTGAAGCTGTATCAAACCGGGAGAGTTTCCTTATGGAAAGCTGCTCGATTGGCTGGGCTGTCGCTCTGGGAACTGATAGAGACATTATCCTCTAAGAAAATTCAGATTCAATATTCTGAGCATGATCTCGAAGAGGATCTGAAGGCGCTGGAAGAACCATAATATGCTCATAGTCGCCAATGCCGGGCCGATAATCTGGCTTGCTAAGATCGGAAGACTAGGCCTCCCACAAGAGCTCTATGGAGAAGTATTCATTCCCAAAGAGGTCTATGCAGAAACTGTGCAGAGGGGATTGGAACAGGGATTCAGAGACGCTTTGATAATCAAAGAGGCTTGCGACAAAGACTGGATCAAAATCGTCGAATTGAACGAAGCTCAATCGGCTGCAAGAGACAGGATAATACGCCACTTAAGAGAGCTTGATGCCGGAGAAGTTGAGGCTATAGTCTACGCCAAAGATAGAGAGGCAGATCTAATTCTCCTAGATGATTCAACCGCAAGGTCCTTCGCTGGATCTTGGGGGCTCAGGGCCAAAGGAACGTTGTATATCCTCCTAAGAGCCCATAAGATAGGCATCTTAAACGTCAACGAAACAAGAGAACTTCTTTACGAGCTGATCGAAAAGGGCTTCAGAATAGAACCAAGACTGTTCGCGAAGTTGATCAAGCGATTACAGACGTAGCACTCCACACTTGCAAAGCCGAGACGCCAGAATGTTTGAGGGAAGAATGTCTGGAATTCAAGGAAAAGGCCGTAAGAAAACCGAGCAGGAACCTGAGATTTCAGGATGGGAGAAGCCTGCGTCAACGAGGAAGCATCTCATGATGAGTGTGGCGTTCAGCGTAGCTTCGGTATGATGATTAGTGCCTTTTCTGGAAGATCGGTTTTGCTGACAGTGAAACTTGGACCGT
>Ga0315310_10000053_pt1 | contig 76626 bp, 65 predicted proteins | sample TDP5_MG_FD_203630 | JGI IMG/M metagenome (GOLD analysis project Ga0315310, IMG submission 203630) | Freshwater sediment microbial communities from Lake Towuti, South Sulawesi, Indonesia - TDP5 | ecosystem: Environmental > Aquatic > Freshwater > Lake > Sediment | place: Indonesia: South Sulawesi...
CACTACGAGCACTGGATCCTGCGACCTCACCTTGAGGTAGATTCCTCCCCTAGGTATTCCAGCTCCGATGACATAGTAGAGTTCAGGGTTTCCGAAAGTCGAGTCGCCGGTGATGATGATGGCGCCGAGACCGCGTTTCCTCATCTCTTGATCCATATCTGAAAGCATTTCGAGCTTCACGTCCCTTATCTACGCAAGATGAGTTGTCTGGTTGCTATAAGACTTCTAGTAGCTGAACACTACGCGTCCTCAGCACAATGTCCTCTCTTCCGATGCTGATCGGGTCAAAGAGTTCGTGAAAAACTCTTACTCAATTTTCCTAGAGTAGTAGAGCCAATGCTCTTGAAATATTGGGAATGGTTCGCAGAATCTCGCAAAGTTTAAGAGGGCCGTCTCGGATTCTCCGCTCTTACTCAGGAGTGAAGATGTGAGCTTGAAGAGGCTCGGCAAGATTTTACACCTCTCAAAAAGCCGTAGCCTCATTGTGAAGCTGGCATCGGAACCGTCGATTGACGTTGGCTCCAAGGTTTTGGACAGCAAATTGAGAGAGGTAGGCGTCATACAAGACATCTTTGGCCCTGTCACCTCTCCTTACGTCGCGATAAAGCCCATGGTTCCTGACCCCAGTCATCTCGCTGGAAAAATCGTTTACGTCGCGAGTTAGGGGAAATGGTGAAGTAGCGTGTCGGACGATCCGGAAGCAAGTACACAGACTTCTGAAGTTCAACCAAGGATCCGGGCCTGTCCCGAATGCGGCGGCTCAAAATTGATGAGAGACTATGACGCCGCTGAGATTGTTTGTATGGCGTGCGGATGCGTGATCGCCGAGAAGCTTGCTGATTCGAGGCCTGAATGGAGAGCGTTCGACGACGAGCAGAAAGCGAAGCGAGCACGCGTCGGAGCCCCTCTAACCTTCACTATTCACGACAAAGGTCTCTCGACAGTTATTGACTGGCGAGACAAACGCGCAACAGGCAAAAGCCTCACCCCAGCTCAAAGACTGGATCTCTACAAGCTCAGGAAATGGCAGAGACGCGTACGAGTCTCGGACGCAACTGAGAGGAACCTGGCCGTGGCCCTCTCTGAGCTCAGCAAACTATCTTCAGGTTTGAACCTTCCAAAGAACATCCTTGAGACAGCGTCGGTCATTTACAGGAAAGCAATCAAGAGGAAGTTGATTCGAGGCCGATCAATCCACAACGTGACTGCAGCCGCAATATACATGTCATGTAGGCAATGCGGAGTGGCGAGAACGCTTGACGAGATCGCAGCGTCTTCCAGCCTAAACAAGAAGGACATTGGAAGGAGCTACAGGTTTATGGTTCGCGAGTTGGAAACATTCGTTCCGCCATCAACCTCGATGCATTACGCGGCGCGTTTCAGCAATAAGCTTACGATAAGCGGGAAGGCCGAGGCGATAGCACTCAAGATCTTGGAAATTGCGAAGGGCATGAAGCTGACGAGCGGGCGGGGTCCAACTGGGATAGCCGCAGCCGCAACCTATATCGCAACGGTTCTTACCAATGAGAGGAGAACTCAGAGAGAGATCGCGGAGATAGCGAACGTCACCGAAGTGACGATAAGGAATCGGTACAAGGAGCTTCTTGAACGGCTCTTCATAGAGGTTCCAATGTAGGAAGATGCTTCTTACAAGGGGTTATGTCGCCAGAATAGCATCTGAACCACCTTCTACATCATTTGTGGCGTGATCTGACCCCTTAGTTCTGTGTATGCTCGTTGCGGGTTGGTACGTTTATATGTTAATACCAGGTCTAGTATTACCAGCGGCTGCATATGAGCAAGGTGACTAGGAAAGGGCAAGTAACCATACCGAAACCGATACGAGAGGTACTTGATGCACGACCCGGAAGTAGAGTTGAGTTCGTCGTCGAAGCGGGAACAGTCAAGTTAGTCAAAGCTAAAGAAGAAAGAGATCCCTTATCGGAAGCAATAGGACTTTTTGATGATGTAGAACTGTGGAAACGGAGGCGTACCGAGGAGATAATGAGGGAGCTCAGGGGTCGTTGAAGAGGTACGCAGTCGATACAAACGTTTTCCTGAATGTCTTCAGACGCGAAGACCCCTTCCTCAAGGCCTCCCTGAAAGTGTTTATGGCAGCCAATAGGAAGAAAATTCATTTGATTGTCTCTGAGGTCGTTTTGACCGAGCTTCTGGTCGGGGTGTGCCTCTCGCCTCAGCCCAGAATATCCAGAAGGAAACTGGATCGATTTCTGACGATGACTCAGATTCAAATGGTTCCCAATACGACACAAATTCTAGAGGAGGCTGCGCGAGCATTCTCAGAATACTTGTTCAAACGGGGAGCCACGTTTCAATGCCCAAAGTGCGGAGAGTTCGTCAAGCTGACTTGTCCGTCGTGTAAGGTCACAATAGGTCCGAGAGAACGCATACTCCCAGACTTTCTAGTAGGGGCTCACGCAACAGTTCATGCAAACGGTTTGGTGACGAGAGAGCGGCCGATCTATGAAATGTACTTCCCAAGCCTCGAACTCTTGAGTCCAGAAGAAATACTGTCTCAAATCAGCAAGCTCGGGCAGACGTAGCCTCAATTCATGAAGCCCCTAGGGCTCGTCTATGCATTGGTCCTTAATCTCTGGTGAAAAATGGCTGGACAAATCCTAATTCAAAATCCATGCAGTGATCCTACGGGCCGTCTTATTCTCGTAGCAAGGCTTTTCTTAGCTCAGATCACTCTCTGCGCGAACAAGGTGTATCGTAGACGAGAACAAGAGAACTGACTGGGCTAGGAACATTCCAGTTTCTAGCCATGAATAGGCGAGGAGTATTCTACCCGTTCCTAGCCGTCTACGCCTATCAACAGTTGGGCGCGAACCTTGTTCAGGTGGGGCTTCTGAGCGCTCTCCCCATGGTTGCCAGCTCGGTTACTCAGCCGTATTGGGGAAGGCTCTCCGATAGAATCGGACAGAGGAAGCTATTCATCGTCTTGGGAGAGACTGTTGCCGGAATCGCGTATCTTCTGATGATGAAGCTCAACGAAGTCTGGTACCTGATATTGGGGCTGACAATTCTGGAAGGATTCTGGTCGATGAGTAACGTTGCGTGGTCGGCAATAATCATAGACATAGTAGAGCCTACGGAGCGTGGCCGAGTCATGGGTTACCTCAACACGATAGGTGTTGGAGGTATGGCTTTCGGAGTTTTCGCCGCCGGCATTATGTACGACATGATGGGTTTCACAGTCAATTTCATGCTTTCAGCTGCGATGATGTTCGTAAGCGCAGCAGTAGTATCGGCCTGGATAGATGACCGCAAGACGACCACCAAGCCTTCTGTGGAGTTGGATGTTGAATCAAAGGAGGGGATAGGCAACCTATCGATGCTGAAGATGCTTGTATTGACGAACTCTCTCAGCATGTTTGGAGTAAACGGCCTGAGACAGTTGATGATGATCTACATGGGCAGTGGTCTCGGGTTCTCTGGGATCTTGATTGGCACTGTTTCCGCCATAGGGAGCCTCACAAATCTAGTCCTAGGAATCCCGGTGGGCTACCTCTCCGACAAAGTCGACAAGAAAAGGTTTTACATAGCCGCATTAGCTGTAAACACCGCAGCCCCAGCCGTCCTTCTCTACTCAGAGACGCCTCTCCACTTCACCCTTGTTTCCGCTCTGATAGGCATGTCTTGGCCACTGTCCGAGACCACAGCATTTCCCATGGCTGGAGAGTTCGCACCGGCCAACGACAGAGGGAAATTCTTGGGATACTTCAACGCTGTCAGATTCCTATTCGGATTTGGCTTGCCTCCTTTTCTTCTAGGAGGCTATTTGGCCGACTACTTCAAGAACATGCATTTGACACATGGCTCGCCTGAAACGGAAGCTCTGATCCTGTCTTCAAGAGAGACGTTTCTCGTAGCCATGGCTATAACGCTGATCGGCCTCCTTCTCTGGATTGCTGTTTTCAAGAAACGAGGGGACAGGCATACGAGTGGCTGGGGTCAGCTACATTGTAGCTTGAGTATTTCTGCCATCGCTTGCGGTGCGAATCTCATCATGTGCGGTCGCATACGGCGCGCTATCTATCCGAGAATAGGTACTCCACGCACCCATCGGAATAGATTCTCACGCCTCCACGTCTGGCAACCCAGCAGTGGAAGTTTATAGCCACAGGGCATATGGCCGTATGTGTACTGACCATTTCCACTTTTACTGTGAGAGCGGTTGTGTCACCTCCTATGCCTGCTGGACCTATTCCCAAGCGGTTCACAGCTGTGATCAGATTCTTCTCAAACGCAGCAAGCTCAGGATTTGAGTTGGTATCTGTCCACTCTCTTGCGCCAACGGCTTTCCTACTCAACTTGGCGGCAGAATGCATCTGTCCGCCAATCCCTAAGCCAACCGCCACTGGCGGGCACGGGATTCCTCCGGCTCCAACAACGCTCCTGAGAAAAAGCTCTTTTATGCCTCTTCCTTCTTTCCCCACTTCTGCCGGTGTAAGGACTCTTGCCACGTTAGACAACTCTGCCCCACATCCCTTGAAACTTATTACGAAGTCTGCGTGACTTGCGTCAGGGGCTTGCTCTATCTCCACCTCTGGTATTCCTAGCCCCGAATTGTCACCTGGGTTTTTCCGTGTTATCGGATGGACGATGCTGGGCCTCATGTAGCCTTTCTCTGTTAATTCCACTATTGCCTTACCGAACACTTTCTGAATATTCACCTCAAGTTTCACATCGCCACCAAGCGTTGCATATATGACTGGGTAGCCAGGTGACTGGCATACAGGTTTATCCCATTCTCTGGCAAGCTCTGCGTTACGGACCATTGTTTCCAAGAGCCTCTTGGCAGGAGTGTATCTCTCGTTTGCAAGGGCGCGTTTCAGTAGCTCCATGGCATCTGGAGCTATTCCTGTGCAACTTCTCTTAACGACTTCCGAGGCTTCTCGGAGCAAGATTTCCTCGTCTATTCCTTTCATGTGATCGCCTTTCTATTTCTCGCCTAGAATCTCAGGTATCCTTGCTGCGGCTTTTTCCTTAACATCCTCGAACGTGTTGTTGCCCTGAGAGTCCATGGCCACGATTAGCGGGCCAAAATCCCTAACTTCAAGGACCCATATTGCCTCAGGCATACCTAGATCCAGCCAGTTGACCCTGAGGACTCTCTGCACGGACTTGCCCTGTATCACTGCGCATCCAGGTGGAGACAGAAGGTAGACTCCACAGTACTTCCTAAACGCTTCCTGGGTGCCCTTACCCATTCCGCCTTTTCCTATGATCGCTTTGACTCCAAGTTTTCCAAGTAAATGTTCTGAGAATGGTTCCATCCGCATGCTTGTAGTAGGCCCTATGACAATGAGTTCCCATTCTCCATTCTTCTTTCTCGCAACTGGACCTGCGTGAAATACTGCCGCTCCGCTGAAATCCTCGACAAGTTCCTTACCCTCTTTAAGATAGTCCATTATTCTGATGTGAGCCATGTCTCTGGCGGTATATATCGTACCGCTAAGATAGACAACGTCTCCAACTACTAAGCCGACGACATCTTCTCTCCTCAGAGGCGTAGTCAAACTTACTTCTCTCGACAAACTGCCCTCAGCCTCACCAACTTTTGCTAAGCAGCATACTAAGACTTTATTCTCTCCATTTTTTCCAAAGCATTAACGGTCTTCAATTTCTATGATTCCCGCTTGAGCGGAAGGAAGCGACGAAAGCGTCTCTTGAGGTCTTCAGCCGCCTATTTACAGGTCCTGAAGTCTTGTCTCAAGATATCTCTAGTAAGCCAGCGGTATCAGCCGTTTCGTCTTCCTCATGTACGTCTGATATTCTTCACCAAACTCAGTCAACAGCATTTCCTCTTCGCGCCCGATGCGCCAGAGAAGAACTGGCACGAACAGAACTGACAGCGCCATGGCGATGAGGCTGCTTAGCGCCAAGCCCATACCTGTGAGGCACAAGATGGCGCCTAAGTAGCCCGGGTGCCGCACTAAACGATATGGTCCACTTGTCACTAGAAGATGGCCGGGCTGCACGCCCAATCGCGAGGTGTAGAGACCATGGAGTGCCCACATGGCCGCCGCTTGCAGCCCGTCGCGTGGGATGGGCCCGGCAAGGTTTGCGTACTCCCAAGGCGCTACAAAAATAAGGGCGAGCATGATCGGCCCGCCAATAGCCGTGAAGGCTCGTTGACTCTTGTCATAGGTTGAGGACACGCCTCGTTGCCGCCCTAGCGCTGTCACCAGCCCCCATACGACCCACAGAACGAGGTATAGTGCTCCAACTGGTCGGTGAATGAAGGTGACTCCCCCGCCTAGTAGAACTATGATCGCAGAGAGGGGTGCTAGTGAGACAAGCCATACGATCAGTTTGATGATGATCGTCTTCAAGTTTCTCTGCCCAAGCGCCAAGTGATCTGGCTGTTTGATCGATGGCTTTCTTAAGGTCCTCTTTAGTCTTACTAGAGTGCTATTCCAGCGAATCTTGTATCTTCTCTATGGGTTCCACCATCGGGCTTGTGAGCATCAAATTCGTCACCAGCTTGATCTCGCTCTTTGAGTTGTTCAATTTTTATGAGGAGTTGATACAGTTAACGATCGGAGATGAGCGTCGCAGGACTCGAAAGGTTGAAGACTTAGCCGTATGCATCTTTGTTCGATACTTCCAAGTCTCAGCGCCAGACTTCGGATATCTCGCGCCCAATCCCTCTAACGAAACTGGCCGAGGTCCTTTGACCCGAACCACGACAACTCTTGGATCGGAGCGCTGAACGCTAGGGTTGGAGAAAAATTCAATATCAGTCTCACTGCATATCATTTGTGCGTGGTTGAGTCATGTTCTGTTCGGGATGCGGTCGACAGCTAGCTGAGGATGCGACCTTCTGTCCGAGCTGTGGGGCTTCGGTTCGCGGAGTTGCTTCGACATTCATCATTGTCACGACTCCTACGATTCCCGGATACAGGATCAGGAAAGTGTTGGGGGTTGTGACAGGGCTAAGCCCAAGGACTCGAGGGATCCTCGGGAAGTTCGTGGCCGGTGTTCAATCGGTCCTTGGCGGTGAAGTCACAGCCTTCACGACCGAGCTGGAGAAGGCTAGAGTGGAAGCCATTGAAAGGGTGAGAGAGAAAGCTCTCTCTATGGGAGCAAATGCTGTTGTAGGACTCGATCTTGAGACATCGGACATAGGTTTGCAGGCAGGGATAACCGTGATATCAGCGACAGGCACTGCGGTCGTGGCAGAACCAGAATCATGAGTTCTTTAGCGGTTCGAAACCTACGTATGGGTCGGCTGGCCAGAGAAGATTCTCACGAGCAAAGCTCTACCTGAACCCCACTTGGTGCCAGCGTGAGTAGAATGGTGCGGCCGCCGGGAACCACCATTCAATCGTGGTTACGAACAGAAAGGTAGCAGCATTTTCAGGTATCTTTTCTACGATCTGACCGACAAGAATGTTCCAGTCGCCCTTCATGAGCTGAACACACTGACTCCGAGAGTGAGTTTTGACACGTCCGCTTAGGGCATCGAAGTAGTCTGAACTGTTCTCTACAAAAATGTAGTCAGTGAGGCTTCCCCGCCTCGAGTTCAACGCCCTAAGAGGTGAACCATCGATTCTTTTGCGATTATAGCGGAGTTCGTCGACCGCATGCCAGAAAAAACCTTAAGGACTCAGATACCGATGTAGGGTTGACGGTACACCGAGATGAAAGCTGCGGATGATGTTCTGGAACTGATTGGTCGAACGCCGATGGTCAAACTAAAGAATATCGCGAAGAATCTAGATGCAAATGTCTTGGTCAAATTGGAGTATCTCAATCCAAGTGGAAGCTTGAAGGACAGGATAGCGCTTCGGATGATCGAGGAAGCCGAAGAGAACGGTTCTCTGAAACCTGGCCACACAATAGTAGAATCAAGCACAGGAAATACGGGCACCTCGCTTTCGTTTGTGGGAACTCTGAAAGGATACAAAGTAATGATATACGAAACTATTCCTGGCAAAATGGGTCAGGAAAAGATAAAGATCATGAGAAACTACGGTGCAGAAGTCAGGACAATATCTCCAATGGATTTGGAAGAACTGAAGGAAAAAAGCGTTTCAGGTGCAGAGATAGAACTTCCTGGCAGAAGAATCTGCTTAGAACTAGAAAGAAGTCGATCTGATGTTTGGTGGGCGCGACAATTCAGTAATCCGTATAATGTAAAGGCTCACAACGAGACCGGGAGGGAGATTATTTCCCAGATCAGCGGTGAGATCGCGGCCTTTACAGCTTCAATAGGCACTGGCGGCACCCTTATGGGCATTGCAGAAGTCTTAAGAGACAAATTTCCTAGCTGTAGAATTGTCGGAATTCAACCGGCAAGCTCAATGGTCTCCATGGTCCCCGGGAAGCCTTATCCGAGCAGCGAAATCCAAGGCGGAATAGTCTCTCAAATGCTAGGAAGAAAGAATCTGATCGATGAAGTAGTGAGGGTGTCGGACGAAGATGCTGTTGAAATGACGCACCGACTTTGGAGAGAAGAGGGCTTGTTTGCAGGTATTTCATCTGGAGCAAACGTTCTAGTTGCAATAGTGGAGGCAAAAAAACTTGGAAAAGGAAAAAACGTCGTAACAGTATTACCTGACAGCGGGGACAGATACCTAACAGAAGAGCATTACATCACGTAGCTTGATCAATTACGAAGTCGCCTTGAAGGAACCTATTCTCGGTTGAATGATGGCGAAACTTTGCGAAGTCTTCCATCGCCTTTTCTAAGTCCCTTAGTTCATAGATAAAAAAGCCTAAAGCCATCGTCAGGCTAAGGTGTTGGTGCATTAGAAGAAGACGAGAGAGGAGGCCCTGTAAGCGATATATGCCCCAACGCGCAGATACCTCGAAGGACCTTCTACAACTAGTGCAATAGATATCGGCTATACAGGTTGCAAGGATTAGAATTAGGATTCTACACAGTTCACAGAATCCCGACTGAAACCATTCAGAAGGTCCTCGCTCTCAGAATGGGAAGGGATGGTGCCCAATGCTCATCGAAGGATGCCTACGCAAACAAGGAGTCAATATAGGGCATACAGCCATCTACCGCATATTGAAGCACACTGAACTGAATAAGCCGCTCCAAACCCCTCGCAGGCAAAGAAGCTTCAAACGGTGGCAACGGAGGCAACCAAATAGGCCATGGCAGATAGACTTCAAGATCACCAATCAGCAACGGATCATAGCGATCCTGGACGCACTTCACGGTCCATAACAGGCTCAACCCTGTTCAAACAGGGAACTACTGAAAACGCCATCTGGCCTCTAGACCAAGAACACGTCAAGTTACGACTTCACGAAAGTCTTATATTGACAGAGACTGACTCTAAGTTCGGCAATTATGCGAGGCGCTAGACCACAATGAAGAAACTGAGATTATTTTCTCTAGCAGTGATACTATGTGGCATTGCGGCTCTAAGCGTGATGCCTGTGGAGGCTGCGGTGGAACCGCAATACGGAGGAACGCTTGTTACGGCCATTCATCAGGATCCCAGCATGCTCGTCTCAACATTCACATCAATGGTCCACAACAGTTTCGTCTCTTGCAAGATCTTCAATTCGCTGGTGCGATTTGACACCAAGTGGGACGTACTCGGCGATCTGGCACTATCTTGGGATATTTCTTCTGATGGCTTGACGTACACATTCCGTCTTCCCAAGGACGTGACATTTCACGACGGAAAACCGATGACCTCGTCCGACGTGAAGTTCTCTATCGAGACCTCGGCCGCAGTCAATCCATACTCAACATTGCTAAAAACAGCGATGGACAAAGTGGAAACCCCTGATGCAAACACCGTGGTGCTCAAGCTGAAGTTCCCCAGTGCTGCGATACTGGCGAACCTGAGCCCAAGAGCGGTCCCCATTCTACCTAAGCATCTCTACGAAGGAACAGACATGCCCAAGAACAAGTACAACATGGAGCCTATCGGAACAGGGCCATTCAGGTATGTAGAATATGCGAAGGGAAGCCAAATAGTCCTGGCCAAGAACGAGAAGTACTGGAAGAAGGATGCGGCAGGAAAGCCCCTTCCCTACTTGGACAAAATAATCATAAAAATAGTTCCAGACTCGGCAACAAGGGCATCAATGTTCCAAGCGGGTGAGCTAGATTGGTTACCCAACTACTATTTGCCGGTAGAGTCCTACGAAACTATCAAGGCTCTTAAGAATGTGGCCGTAACGTTTGAGGACTACCATGGCACAGGGATAGTGGACCTTCAGCTCAATCTGCGTCCCGTGAGTCCTATCACTAAACAGAAGAATTACCTCTCGGATGTTACGGTCAGGCGGGCTATCTTCCACGCTATTGATCGAAAGGACATTAAGGAGAAGCTGTATGGTGATACCGCATCTGTTGCTCCCGGCACTATACCTTCAACGATGCCACAGTTCTACGACCCTAATATCAAGTTGCCAGAGTACGATCCCGCAAAAGCAAACAAGTTGCTCGATGACGCTGGGTACAAGAAAGGAGCCGACGGCTACAGATTCTCACTGGAGGTCGTGACGGAATCGGGTCGCAGGGAATTCATCAAGGTATGCGAGCTTGTTCAGAGCTATCTAGACAAGGTGGGAATTAAAATCAATCTTGTAACGCTTGAAGCCGGTGCTATGTCAAAGAAAGTGGGAGCCTTTGAATTCGAAATACTCCAGTCCTCATACGTGGTCGCCCCAGATCCAACTATTGCCATAGAACGTATGTTCATGTCCAAGTACATTACGAGTGTGTATAGACAGAATCAGGGAGGATACAACAACAGCCGGGTTGATGCCCTATTCAACCAGGCAGCTAGAGAAGTCGATGTTAACAAGCGCAAGCAATTGTTCTCCCAGATACAGCAAATTCTTGCGGAGGACTTGCCCTACATATGGCTGGTTGAGAAGTACGATCCAGGAGCCTACTGGGCAAACAAGATCGGCGGGGGAATTCCCTACTCAAGACTAGGTTACATGGAGAACACTGCCGAGACTATTTGGTTCATGAAGGCTCCAGCGAAGGTGGAGCCAACACTGTTCGGTATGCCAATGGATCAGGCCTACATGGTCATCGGAGCAGTTGTCGTAGTGGTAGTAGTGGCAGTAGTCGCGCTCGTTTACATGAGGAAAAGAGCGCGACCTGCAAAGTAACCACTGACCCCCTTAGTCCAAATCAAGGCTGGAACTAGAACTCCCTCTGCGCTTTTTTGATGCACGGCTTTCGATTAAATTCGAGGGAGGATTCTGTCTTTCCTCTTAAGCCGCTGCTTCAGTTCCAAAAGAACCGATATGCGTTCCTTGATCAAGTTACGACCAAGGAACATCTTATGTTTGACAGATTTGTGTCTCTCGCGCTTGAGAAACCATTGCCCGCAACTTCTGATTGATCTCGGGCCTACTTTCCTCGACTGGCAAAAAGACTCGCGACTGTTCCGATGTCCCGCACTTCTTCCAATTTCGCTACTGTGTCAGCTATCTCGCGAACCTGTTCTCTCGTTAATATCTTTGACGCATTATCCTTGAACTTAACAACCACTTCCTCATCCGTGAGTGATCTTTCTTCTTGGGAGCGAGCTCTTAGCTCCTTGTTGTTCCTTAGTTTAACAATGACTTCGACGGGACCGTGACCGTGCGGCCAATCAGGGATATTAGGATCCACGAAGGTTCTAACCTTCTTTGAAAGCTCCGCCACGGTTTTATCCTTAAGTCTATCCTGGCTGAATGCGTCTGGACTCAGTTTGCCATACACAATGGCGGTCGATAGCACATAGGGAATGCTGAATCTTGCTGAAACTGGCGTGAACAAGCCTCTCATCTCGTGGACTATGGGCGGGCCGATCACAAGTATTTCGTCTACCTCATCGGGGTCTATTTTCTGGCTTTTGGTAATTTTGAACACAGCATCGGCCGCAACATGTGTACCCCGGCACGCCGAGTAAGGTTTGAAGTAGTGACCATCCATCCAGAAGAATTCCTTGCCAAGATCATCGAATAGACTATGTTTGTCGTATACGCCTCCCGAGATGGTGGCGTAGAAGCCTGCTTTTGCCTCGAGTATGTCCGTCTGACCCGCAAACCCCTTCGCGGCCAATGTCGCGCACATTACACCGAAGAAGTTCGACCAGCCCCCCCACATATCCTTGACCATGCCCCCGCCTAGAGCAGGCTCGAATGGTCTTGTTGGAACCAGTGAACCACAGATGCCCACGGCATTGACCATCTCCTCCAGACCCGATCGCAGCAGCTTGCTTGCGGCTATTGTTGCTCCGAAGACTCCCCCGAGCACAGGAGTGCAGCGAGGCGCACGCTCTATTGCCCTCCCAATCCTACATGCGAATTCGTACCCTGCCGTCAGGGCCGTAATGAGGTCCTTGCCGCTGACCTGCTCCCTCTCGCCAACAGCCAAAGCGGCGGGAATAATGGTTATGCCCGGATGAATTCCCAGAGCCGTTGATACGCCATCATCATAGTCGAATTCATGGCCCATCGTACCATTTGCCAGAGCGGCATAAGGAGCGCTAGTCTTCACACTCGTGGCCGCAACTGTGGACTCGTGCACTTCTCTCAGTTGTCTCACAAAATCAATCACGATTCTTCCTGCCTTTGTGGTCGAACCCAATATTATGCAGCCTAGCGTGTCGAGAATCGCGGCCTTCATTCGTTTGTTGTTTGCCTGAGGCAAACTTCCAAACTTCAACCCTTCTGCAAACTCACAAAGCCTTCTGGTTACGTTCGAATCAGTCATGTACTTTTCTCCATCACACTGTACAGGTACGCTTATCTAGTTTCAGCAGGATATTATGATTTTTGACATCCATTAGTTGGAGGAATCGATGCTATGGAAGAATGGGCCAAACTGGCTGACAAGATTGTTGATACAGATGTATTGATCATAGGAAGCGAAGGTGCCGGCGCTCGCGCCGCCATTGAAGCGGCGAAGTATAATGTCAAGGTCGCGGTCACGACGAAGGGTTTCATGGCAAAGAGCGGCGCAACCTTGACGGCTGGCACCGATATAGACGTCGACAGCAAAAGTATCCGTGAAGTAATTGGAATGGAGGGCGATCCCAGAGACTCGAAGAAACTGTTCTTTGAGGACGTGATTATCGAAGGCGTATATGTCAACAACCAGATGATTCTTGAAAGGCACGTCGAAGATGCCCCGATAAGGGTGAAAGAGCTGATCGATTGGGGCATGAAGGTGTGGGGCCCGACGCTCGCCCCCGGTCACAGATACCCCAGAGGCATATACTCCACGGGCGTCGAGGTCATGAAGGCGCTGAAGAGTGTCGTGAGCAAACTCAAGGACAAGGTGCAGGTCATCGAGAATACAATGGTTACCGATCTGCTCACTGATAATGGCAAGATTGCAGGCGCAGTTGGTCTCGACATACTTTCTGGAAAGTTCGTTGTATTTCGCGCAAAGGCTGTGATAATGGCGACCGGTGGGGCGCAGAGAATCTATCCGTACACCACCGCACCTGAGGAACTAACCGGCGATGGACAGGCTATGGCATACAGGGCGGGTGTAGCGCTGAAAGACATGGAATTCGTCCAGTTCCTAACTTCAACGTTTGCGTATCCTCCTGTCACCACGCAGAGCGTAAACCCCTATCTGGTCTGCGGTGTCTGGCTTTTGAACAACAGAGGCGATCGATTCATGAGGCATTGGGATCCAGAGCATTTGGAGTCATCGACGAGAGATGTCGTAGCTGCGGCAATAATGAACGAGATCCTGGAGGGCAGAGGGTGGGAGGATGAACGGGGCGAGTATGCATACATGTCATTCAGGCATCTTCCGGAGAATATGATTGATGATTTCTCAGTGAAGATGTTCGCTGGAGCTACTTGGGAAGGTTTCTGGGACGAAATTAAGCATAATGCGCTTCCCGTATTTCCCGCGTCCCACTTCTTCTGCGGCGGGACCAAAATAAACAAGGACTGCGAAACGGAGCTGGCAGGGTTCTACGCAGCCGGCGAGTGCTCCGCAGGAACCCATGGCGCCAATCGATTGTCCGGGAACGCGGTTACGCAAATCGTCGTTCAAGGCGCCCTAGCCGGTAAGAATGCGGCTGAGTACGCAATGAAGGCAAAGACGCCTCAGATCGATGCGGCGCAGCTGAAATCGCACAGGGAACGCGTCTTCGCGCCTCTTGAGAGGAAAGAGGGTCTCAGTGCCTTGGAGCTGAAGCGGAAGATACAGCGACTATGCTGGGACAGCATAACGCCTGTCAGGCATAAGAATTGGCTGGAGGAGGGGCTGAAGGGCATAGAGGAGTTGAAGAAGCAGATCCCGGAGATATGCGTTCGAAATAAGAAGCGGGTCTACAACATGGAGTGGGTCGACGCGCTCCAGGTTCCGAATATGCTTCTGGTCGCTGAGATGATCTGCCGATCGGCCCTGATGAGGACCGAAAGCCGCGGCGTTCATTTCAGGAAGGACTATCCGAACACGAACAACACGAAGTGGCTAAGGAACACCGTAGTTAAGAATATGAAGGGCAAGATGCGCCTTTCCACGGAGCCCGCCGTGATTACCAAGTTCAGGCCGCCGAAAGGCTCGAAGCCATGGCCGACGAGGTGGTGAAAGCGATGTCGAGAAGAGTCAAGGTCAGAGGCCAGTGGAAGTCGGATGAAGAGATAGCGAAACTGAAGGCGAAGGAAGAAAAGGTCGAGGCGACGGTCAAGATACTTCGCTCGGATCCCGCGAATGGCGAGAGTCCGCACCATCAGACCTACACGGTTCCGCTAATGAAGAACATGAGCGTGTTGGGCGTTCTCGATCATATCTACAAGAACATCGACAGTAGCCTAGCCTTCTACTACTCCTGCCGGATTGGAAGGTGCGGCGCATGCACGATCATGGTCAACGGGCAGCCAGAGCTGATGTGCAAGACGCTTGCGACCAAGGAAATGATTTTGGAGCCTCTGCCGAACCGCAAGGTGATTCGCGACCTAGTTATACAGCTATGATTTGGCGGAACGGCCCGAACCCCGCCTGACGGAATTTCCTTACTTTCAAAACACTCAGGGAGAGAACTCGACAAGAACCACTCATGTAACACAACAACACAGCGCACTTTTTTATAACTCCCCATGACTTATGGGGCCACGCATTAGGCCGAAGGTCCGCATGGAGAGATGAGATGTCCTCAGGGGCTTTCAGTTTTTCTTTGTACGTTGCCAAAAGGGTTTTCCAGGCCATTCCAGTGATCTTGGCCGTAGTCATAGTCAACTTTCTATTGATCACTTCCGCGCCCGGCGATCCGCTCCTGTTCTACGTGGGAATGGAAGGAATGTCTACGATCGATCCGGCGCGCCTTGAGATCTTGAGACATGAGTTTGGTCTCGATAGACCGATCTGGGAGCAACTACTAGTGTATCTGGTGAAAATATTCCAAGGAGACATGGGTTTCTCGTACTCTTACGGCGAACCTGTTGCCAGTGTATTCTTGAACCATTTGCCAGCTACACTGATGCTAATGCTTGGTGCGACGATTCTATCCTCGGTCATTGGCGTCATCCTAGGAGTAATGGCTGCGAGAAAGCCACACTCAATTGCTGATTACTTTCTGTCACTTGTATCCATAATAGGCTACTCCATGCCGACGTTTTTCCTTGCGCAGCTACTTGTGCTGTTGTTCGCGATTAATCTGCGATTGTTTCCTGTGGGTGGAATGACAAGCGGACATGCTTATGGACAGTCAGGCGTGAGTCTCTGGATCGACACGCTGTGGCATCTGGTTCTCCCCATGGGATCTTTGGCGATGTGGCAACTCGCATTGATTCAGCGCCAAACAAGATCCAAGATGCTGGAAATACTCAGGGAGGATTTCATCCTCACTGCTTGGGCCAAGGGTCTGAAGGAAAAAATCATCCTTTATCGGCACGCACTGAGAAATGCACTTCTTCCAATAGTGACTATTGTGAGCATGAATCTGGGTTTCAGTTTTGCAGGAGCCTTAATGACGGAGACAGTTTTCGCTTGGCCGGGTACGGGTAGGGTACTTTACGCTGGGCTTCTGCGCAGAGATTATCCGTTGGTGCTAGGCTTACTGATCTTCATTACAATCCTGATTGTCGCCTTCACTTTGATCACGGATGTTCTTTATGGCGTGCTGGATCCCCGTGTGGTGTACCGGAAGGAGGCAAAGGAATGGAAGTAAGACTTCTCGCGAAGAGAGTGAGAGAGTTCTGGCGGAGATTCAGCAAAAGCAGAATAGCAGTCATTTCGTTGTCCTACTTGTTCTTCTTGGTACTGGTGGCCATATTCGCGCCGTACATCACGCGATACGCTCCTCGAGAACCGTCAAGGGATGTGCTTGTCCCGCCAAACTTCCAGTCGCATCTGTTCGGTACGGACGACCTAGGCAGGGACATCCTCAGCGGTGTCCTGTATGGCAGTAGAATCTCACTAACAGTCGGATTGGCGGCTGCGGCTGTAGCGATGGTCATAGGAACGGTGGTTGGCGCGTTCTCTGGCTTTCATGGTGGCTGGCTGGATGAGCTGCTGATGAGAATCACAGAAATCGTCATGGCGATACCTACCTTCTTTTTCGCTCTTGCAGTGTGCGTCCTAGTAGGTCCCAGCATAACGAACATCGTGCTTATCATTGGTCTGCTTTCCTGGCCTTCAATCGCCAGACTTGTAAGAGCTGAGTTCATGACTCTGAAAGGCCGTGAATTCGTCATAGCGGCGAGAGCCGTTGGTGTGAGTACGTTTTCTCTAGCATTCACAGAAATCCTGCCGAACGCGATTCCTGTGGCTGTAATCAACACCGTGCTCCAGGTGACCCGCGCCGTAATCCTTGAGGCGAGTCTAAGCTTTCTTGGAATGGGGGACCCAAACCTCATGAGCTGGGGTTACATGCTGCAGAACGCCCAGTTCTATCTAGTTCGTGCTTGGTGGATGGCCGTATTCCCCGGGATATCGATAACTTCAACAGCCTTGGCATTCAACGTGTGTGGGGATGCGTTGAACGAGGCTCTGAATCCAAGACTTAGAGAGGTATGAATGCGTGGCGGCTACTAATCTTCTGCTAGACGTACAAGGCTTGAAGGTAAACTACCGCACTTCCAGAGGCACTGTGAAGGCGGTGGACGGAGTAAACCTGAGGGCAAAGAGAAAGGAAGTCGTTGGAATCGTTGGCGAGTCGGGCTGTGGAAAATCCACGACAGGTCTCTCGATCATGAGGTTGATTCGTTCTCCTGGAGAGATCGTTGGAGGCAAGATTCTGTTCAAGAACAAGGATCTGCTTGAGTTGTCAGAGGACGAGATGACCAACATGCGTGGAAAGGAGATATCCATGACCTTTCAACATCCCCTGTCCTTTCTTAACCCGGTCTTCACCGTCGAGTATCAGATTGCCGAAGCAATCTCGCTGCATCAGGGTGCGAGCTTGGAGGAGGGAAGAAAAGCCGCAACTGAGATGCTTGGAAAAGTTGGCATACCCACTCCCATGAGGATAGGCAAGTACTACCCGCACCAACTCAGTGGAGGAATGCGGCAGCGTGTCCTCATAGCCATTGCGCTCGCTTGCAACCCGTCCTTAATCATTGCGGATGAACCTACTAGTGCGCTGGATGTTTCAGTGCAGGCGCAGATACTGGATCTGATCAAGGAGTTGAACATGACCCTCGGAACCTCGCTTCTGCTGATTACTCATAACTTGGGGATTGTGGCAAGCATGTGTGACAGGGTATACGTGATGTATGCTGGACGGGTTGTCGAAGAGGGAGACGTCTTCTCAATATTCGAAAACCCAATGCATCCGTACACCGTCGGGCTGATCGGATCAATTCCCAGTCCTCATGAGCGTAAGAAAAGATTCGAAACTATTCCGGGTATGGTGCCAGATCTTACCAACCCACCGTCTGGCTGCAGGTTCAATCCTAGATGCTTGCGTGCTACGTCGAAATGCGAAGAGGACGAGCCACCTTATGTTGAAGTTGAGCCTGGGCATTTCGTGAGTTGTTGGAGGGACTAGGAAGTGAGGGAAGCTAACTGTCCGCGTTAGTAGAAGTTGAGGGTCTGAAAAAGCACTTCACGACGGGCGGTTTATTCCGTAGAGAAAAGAAGGTACTGCGCGCCGTCGACGGAGTCAGTTTTCAAATCAAAAAAGGCGAGACATATGCCTTGACTGGAGAGAGTGGTTGCGGGAAGACAACGACCGGAATGTTGGTTTTGCGCCTCTTGGAGCCAACGGGGGGGACGGTTCGTTTTGATGGCCAAAACATCTTTGAGCTAAATAAGAAAGAGATGTTGGAACTTCGACCTAGGATGCAAATAATATTTCAAGACCCGTATGCATCACTAAATCCACGCAAGAGCGTCCGTCATACTATGAGTCAGCCCTTTGAGGTTCATCGCGAACTGAAAGGGGAAGAGATTGAAAGCACTATCTCTAGGCTCCTTGAGCGGTTGGGGCTAACGCCCCCCGAATTGTTCTTGGACAGATTTCCCCACGAGTTGAGTGGAGGACAAAGGCAAAGAGTCGCGGTTGCCCGAGCAATAGCTCTGAATCCTTCCTTCATCATCGCGGATGAGCCTGTAGCATCGTTGGACGTCTCCATCCAAGGACAGATACTGAACTTGCTGAGAGATTTGCAGGAGGAGCTCGGGATTTCCTACCTCTACGTCACGCATGATCTCTCTACCGCCAGATCAATTGCACACAAGGTGGCAACGATGTACCTGGGCAGGATCATTGAATTGGCCGAGGTAGAGGAATTCTACAATCATCCCATGCATCCATACGTGCGCGGATTGCTTTCGAGTGTCCCGATACCTAATCCCAAAATAGCGAGGAGCCGCGAGCGATTTCGTCTGGAGGGAGAAGTACCGTCGCCAATCGATGTCCCTTCCGGCTGTCGGTTCCATCCAAGATGTCGGTTTAGACAGTCAATCTGCTCGGAAAAAGAGCCGGAGTTCACCAATGTGAGGCGTGACCACTATGTAGCCTGTTTCTATCCAATAGAACCGTCATAAGGAACTAGCGAACGACAGCACCTATTGGTCGCGATTCCCTTTCTATCCTAGGAATGATCGAAATGCCCGTTGAACGTCTCAGCCTGAACAGGTTCCAATGGAGCATCATGGTTCTATGTTGGTTCATGTTCTTCACAACCTATTTCAACCGACAGATATGGGTGATTCTGTTCCCTTTCGCTGCGGGACCATTGGAGCTCAGTAAGACCGAGGCAGGGCTTATCCTAACGGTGTTCTACCTGAGCTATGTTGCGATGCAGATACCTGCAGGAATTATTTCCGATCGATACGAATCTTGGAGGTTTCTTGGCCTAGTTCAGATATCAATAGGAACACTGTCGATTCTGACAAGTTTTGTTGACAGCTTTCCGCAGGCATTGGTGCTTGCTTGCCTGGCCGGAGCAGCCTCCTCGGCTATTTTTCCCACATGTATCAAGCTGATAAGAACGCACATCCCAAAACGCAGAACCGGATTCGCGATGGGAATCTTCCTGTCAGCCCCATCGTCATCCAGAATAGTGTTGGGTCTGACAATCCCATTTGTAGCGATGTCCTATGGGTGGCGGTCGGGATTTTTTGCAAGCGGGGTTTCAACAGTTGCTTTGTCTGTTCTCGTGTTCTTTCTTGTAATGGTCATTGCGAAGAGTGCAAAAGGTGGTTACGCTTCCAATGAGGAACGGATCGTCAAATCCTTGGAATCTTCCGCAAAGACATCGTCGAGAGAGATAATTTCTAGCCTGGCAAATCGAAATACAATATTGGCCTTTGTTGGCGTCTTCGTTAGCGTAGTTGGTCGCGACGGGATAGAGACATGGATCTATGATTATTTGGTTTCTGGAAGAGATATTCCAAACGTTTTGGCGGGCGCCATTTTTTCTTTGCTTTCCATCGCGGCGATCTTGGGTTCGTTGGTCTACGGGTGGATATCGGGTCGGATGAAGGACGTGAAGTACTTGGCGTTCGTAAGCAGTCTCTTGTATGTGGCTACGCTCGGGGTCCTTGCTGTGGAAGGCAATCCTGTGATATTGGCGGCAGCAGTCATGGCTGCGGGCTTGGTGAGCCATGGCTATGTAACCATTGTTTATGCGGTGGCCGTCCAGTCGGCTGTAGGCAAGAGCGCTGGGACTGCAGGGGGCTTGTTCAATGCATTGGCTCAATCAGCTAAGATCATCGCACCGGCACTATTTGGATTCGTCTTGGACAGTTTTCACTCATACGCGTGGACGTTCGTAATCGCTTCGGTACTCATCTCGGTTGGTGGCGCCGTCCCTCTCTTGACCAAAGAAAACGGACAAAAAAAGCAAGAAAATTGAAAGAAAAAAGGCGGAAGAGTCTAGTTTCTACACAACGCGGAGTTCTTCTTCGGAAACGGGAGAGATTACCCTGTATCCGTCCTTGGTCACCACCATGTTCTCTTCTAGCGTGAAGTATCCGTAATCAGTTGTCTCCCCGGGTTCGATGGTGATTGCCATGTTTGGTTCGAGCACAGTGTTATCAGAGTATCCGATTGAGGGCAGCTCCGTAAAGAAGTCGTGAGGGTCTCCATAGCCCAATCCCAAGCCGTGACCAAGTCTTCCGACGGCTATGGCCTTCGTTTCGCTGAATCCGACCCTCTTCATCTCTCCGGCGCAGGCTTTCGCGATATCGGATGCCTTCACTCCCGCTTTGATCAGATTCATGGTGTTCCATGTGATCTCCCTATCTAGCTTGTACATTTTCTTGGCCTTGTCCGTGGTGTAGCCGATCGCGACCATTCGAGAGAAATCGCATCTGTATCCCTTACAAGCCGCCCCCGCATCTATCCACAGAATGTCGCCATTCTTCAGGTATGAACCATTAGCGAGCGGGTATATCCTGACGGTCGCAAAGTGAGGTTTGATATCGCCCTCTGTCATATATTCGAGCATCATCTTCCGTATTTCTTCCAGAGTCATTCCGCCCTTTACCGTGCTGAACAACTTCTCAAAGGCCTTCCCGGTCGCTACGCACGCTCTTCTTAGACATTCGATCTCCGCATCCGTCTTTACCGCTCTCAGCTTCAAGAAGATCTGAGAGGCATCAACGAATTCGGTACCTTGCAAGCTTCCCTTCAATTGCATGAAATCGTTGTAAGATATTCCCAGCCGTTCCTCTAGCCCTAACTCGCAACCTATCTTTCCCTTGGCTAGGCCCATCTCCTTCAGCGCTTCCGTGACCACTTCGATTTTGAAAGGCAGCCCTGACCACGTCTTTATGTTCTTGATCCATGAGCTCGCCATCATTCGCTCCTTGGACATAAGCTGCCCGACCAACATCGGCTCCCCGTCTCTAGGCAGGATCAGCTGGAATGGTCTAGTCCTCCAAGGGACCAATCCCTCAAGTCTATGACCACCCAAGTAGGTGTAGTTGATCACATCTGTGGTCAGGAGCGCGCTCAAACCTTTTTCCGCCATCATTTCCCTGGCTCTTTTGTAACGGAGATCGTACTCTTCTTTCGAAAACCATGGAAGACTCATATTTGATCACTGATCTTAAGGTGCGTCTTCGGTTGCCATATAAGCCTTGTCAACCGCAACGGCCTAGAGTTTCAGATTTGCGTTCGTCTCGCCTGTGATCTATTGCAGTCAACTAACCAATCCGCATGAAAATGTCGAGAGACGAGGTTTTTGAGACATTGCTATTAACACAGTCCTGAAATCAGAACGCTAAATTATTCTTGGACCTTGATTGTCCTTATTTCATTCCGCTTTGAGGACACGACCAAATTTACGACCCATTTCTCATCATCCTGCTCTGGATAGTCTGTTCTGAAATGCATGCCTCGTGACTCTTTGCGGTGCAGGGCTGTTCGAGCGACCGTGTCAGATACCTGCAGCATATTCAACGCCTCCAGCGTTCCCATAATCTCTATGGGGTTCCTGCCCCAAACTCCGGACGAATAATCTTGAGTGATCGTTTCTATCTCCTTCAGTGCTGTAGTTAGACCTGACTCGTTTCTGGCGATCCCCACATATTTCCACATAACGTCCTTGATACGTTCCTTCATCTTCTGCGGACTTTTTTCAGATACAGGCTCACGATTGCGTACCTCGGATACTTGTTCGATCTTCTCGATGATCTCGGTTTTTTCTATCCGTACCGCCTCGGCTTCATGGGCGTATTGCGCGGCTTTCATACCGGCCCTAGCGCCAAAGACTATCGCCTCGGTCAGAGCATTTCCGCCCAACCTGTTTGCTCCATGGATTCCTCCACTAACCTCGCATGCTGCGTAAAGACCCGGGATGCCTGTTTCACAGAACTCGTTGATTCGGACCCCGCCCAGGCTGAAATGGGCTAGGGGGAGAACTCGTATCGGTGTCTTCTTCGCGTCCAGTCCTTTTGATGCCAGAAATGATAGTAGCGCCTTCAGTTCACCCGCATGGCTGTCCTTTTTGTTCCAATAGTCACTCGGCACGGTTGCCAGATCCAGCAGAACAACCCCTTCGATTCCCTGACCTTTGTGCAATTCAAGGCCTATGTCTCTGACCGCTCTGTCGCTGTGTTCTTCAACAAAGTAATGCTGAGTCGACGGTCCTTTCAACCCATATTTCACAGAGAGGTCTTCGCCAGAGGCGTTGCGCAAGGTTGCGAGAGCGAGTATCTCACCCGCCGAAACCAAGCGCGTGGGCAGACCTGGTTCGGCGAGCCCCAGTGGAGAGAATTGAGTGAATTCCATGTCTTGCAGATCAGCCCCCGCTCTGTAAGCAATCGCATGACCGTCGCCCGTTATGTCTAGCGGGTTATCCGTGCGCGAGTATATCTGGCTGAAGCCACCCGTTGCGAGTAGGACGGACTTCGCCTCGATGGCTATGATTTGTCCGTTCTCTAGATCAAGCGCGACAGCGCCAATAACTCGTCCCGATTCTATGATGACATCAAAAACCATAACTCTTTCAAGAGCTTTGACATCCGCCCTTAAGGCAGCTTCCGTCAGGGGGCGAGTCAGACCTTGTCCCCGTAGATTAGGAGGGCCTCCCGCCCAGAATCCACCGACGCGAGGAATCAAGTTCACGCCAAATTCCTTCAACTCCAAGAGCCTGAACGGCGCTTCTCTGACGAGAATTTCGGCCAGAGGCTTGTTGCCTATGTGCTTTCCCCACGCCAGAGTCCTTTCCAGATGGTCTTCGCATGTAACCCCTTGCACGGGTGCCTTGAAACCTCCACCAGAAATCAAAGTGCATGTTCCTGCGCCTAGTGGGCCTTTGGAGGCGATACTGACCTCGGCCTTGAACTTTCGCGCTTCCAGAGCCGCTCTCAGTCCTGCTCCTCCACTACCAACGACCAGAACATCGGTGTGAATGGTCTTGAAGTGATTTGACAATTGCATCTACTTTCCTTTCAGACAGACCTCCAAGGCGGTCAATGCAAATATCTTTGCAGATACGCCGACGTGATCCACTTCCACATACTCAAATGGAGCGTGTGCCATCTGCTCCTTACCGGGACCGAACAGGGCTGTGGGAACCTTGCCATTGTTGACCAAGATGGAGGCATCCGTCCAGAAATAACTACCGACAATTTCTGCAGGCCTCCCGGTGGCTTGCTCCACACTTCGACTTAATGCTTCAACAACCATACTGTCCTTCGCTACTTCTGCGCCAGGCGATTTTCCTAGTAATGTAACTTCAGCGCTGAAGTCCTTGTTCTCCCGACGCATTTTCTGCAGGATTCTATCAATTCCTTCTCTAACTTCTTCAGGTTCCACGCCTGGCGGGTATCTGCAGTTAACTCGCACTTCGCAGTGGTCCGGTACGACGTCTGTTCGCATGCCTCCCTGTATGACGGCAGGGGTAAATGTTGGAGGGCCAAAGAGTTTGTGACTTTTCTTTCTGAGCTCTGGAACAAAATCTCTCTCCAATTTCTTCAGCACGCCAGCCATCGCTGAGATCGCGTTAACACCCATTTCGGGGGTCGCAGAATGCGCTGGTCTTCCCTTCGTCGTTATCAAAAAATTGCTGGATCCTTTGTGTCCCACTGAGACTTTTAAGTTCGTTGGCTCGCAGACGACAGCGAAATCGGTCAAAGGTCCGTTTTGTACTATGTCTTTTGTCCCGATGGATCCATTACCTTCCTCGCCGATAACCCCGGCGAATACCAGATCGCCCTTGAGTTTCACTCCAGTTCGATGGATGGCTTCCATGGCGACTATTGTCGCAGCTATCGCCCCCTTCATGTCGCATGAGCCTCTACCGTAGATTTTCCCCCCCTTTTCCAGTGCGGAAAAGGGGCCTGGCTCCCCCAACCAGCCGTACACCGGGACAGTATCCGTGTGGCAATTATACATCAGGCTATACCCACCACCGGATCCTTTGACAACCGCTATAACATTCGGCCTACAGGGAGTAATATCCTTGGTCTGAACAGTAATTCCAGATTCCTCAAATCTTCTTGAGATATATTCTGCGACTTTGCTCTCCTTTTCAGGAAGCTCCCTGTGACCTGGTATGCGAATCAGATCTTTGGCTATTCGTATTGCGTCGTCAACATCTATTTGACTGAGAACCTTTCTCGCGATCCCTTCCATCAGAATCCTTCCTTTGGCAAATTTCAGCAAGTCACGGAGCTTAAGTGTTTTCATACGGAAAAAAGACAGATCGCCTCGCGCGTTGGTTCTTGGAACCATCGACATGTAAGTGGCTTTCAAGATGGTATTGCACGCAAAATTTATTTCGCTTCATGTACAGAATTAGAGTGAGGTTGGGATTGTTCTCTAGGATCTTGGTTGCGTTGGATGGCTCGCCTTATTCCAAGAAGGCGTTGGACCATGCGATCAGTTTGGCAAAGACATGTGGCTCAACCCTCACAGTAGTACATGTGGTGCACAGGAGAGTATACGTTGCAGAGGCAGCGGATTTCATTGCAACCGCACGCCTGATACATGACATGGAAGAGCAGGGAGAGAGAATCCTCGAGGAAGCGAAGGGCGCAGCTCAATCCGTAGGGATAGGGGTGGACACTATTATGGTTCACGGGATCCCGGCGGAGGAGATTCTGAAGAAGTCCGATGTTGAGAAGTGTGATATGATCGTGGTGGGCAGTCGTGGTCGTACTGCTGTCAAGGCGTTTCTCCTCGGCAGCGTCTCAGATAAGGTTAGCCATCACGCAAAGTGCCCAGTCCTGATAGTAAGATAGTGTAGGCTTTGGCAACTTGTCCAGCCGGGTACTTGGAGGCTTGTCTCTACGTCGCCTCCTTCTCAGCCAGAGAAATTGGTCAAAAGCAGCCTGACCCAACATCGGACAAATCCCATGCGAGGTCCTAGAGATAGGCGCCAACCGAATGCGGATGAGAACCGAGCACTCGCAGTCCTTAAGCGTTTTGAGATAGGACAACCTGTCGTGTCAGAATGTAAGGGTGAAGGGATAGGCGTATACCTAAACTGAGATTTTCCCACAGCGGCGCGCCCTCATGGTAATGTGAGACTTATGTCCGAAGCTCAGCCTAAGAAGGGAACAATCGCAGAGAAGATACTGGAAAAGATTGAGAGGGGAAGGGAAGATCCACATGTCGCCAAGATTGCAGTCAGTCCTCCGAGCACCAAGTCAGTCAAACCAACTAAGTCAGATTCTCAGAAGAGATCTTCATCTCAGACTTGAAGGCATGTTTGTTCTGTTTCGAGGCTTCTGATTTAGGTAATGGCTACGCTGACCTTTTCAACTAAGTCATCAGATATAGCGCGAATGAGAATATGGCAAGCTCGCGCGGCCACTAAGGGCTTCTTTCAGGCGATCGCCTTCCAACAACCCATAGACAACTCACTCTTGCGGGTTTAGAAGCGGAGGATGTGTCGGTGTAGCAAGTTCTTGTTCTGACTATTCGGAGGTAATGGTCAGATCCTCCATTCAGTACTTCTAGTCCAAGTCTAGTTGTCTCATAAAGACGCGTGATCACATCGTATCCTGATATTGTGCGCGTAGAGGCAACGTGGCAACTCACGAGTTTGGCTCTCTGAAGTCTCTGAATGACTCTCTTGATGTGGCCTTTGTCCTTGCCCACCATTTTCGCAACCTGACCCACTGTCATGAGATGGCCATGTGATAGATACAGTAGAATTCGCCAGCCAAGAGGGATCGGCTCACTCACTTGCAGAATCCTGTTATGTCACTCCCTTAGCGGTCCTCTACTTGAAAAATGATCTGTTGTGGGGTCGGACAGACAACCAAATTGCAAGCTACCCCCGCCCGTCCTCTCTCTGAGCGTGACTATGTGCCCCTCCCGAGGATCTAGAGGGTTCTCATCATAGAACTCGTGACTGTTCTTGTCGGCTACAGGGTCGACTCTCGTCATCTCGACCCCCCAGATTTTCAGTGGAGCGGTACAGTATAAAAGAACAGTATCTTACTGCAACGTCGTGCCGCGGAGCAGCAAAGTTGTCCTAGCTAAAATCCGCAGAACAGGAGATTTCTGAAGCGCTCTAGTTCAATAGGTTCTACTTTGCCGCGTCCGAGGCAGTGCAGTCTGGAGTGGTGCGGCCGCCGGGATTCGAACCCGGGTTGTTGGCTTGGAAGGCCATTGGACGTCGTGCTATGTCCTAGACCAGGCTAGACTACGGCCGCCCAGTATGGAGACATCTCGTTAACAATTAAAGGTTAATTTGAAGCATGGCAGGTGGGCGCAGAGAAGTGTCGTGCGTGAAGCTTTTTCTAGTCTTGGCAATGATTCTCTTCTGGAGAGTGAAGATGTCTTCAACACTGCCTGAAAGTGAGGCAAGGCTTGAGAAGCTTGGATTCAAGAAGAGCAGGGCGAACGAATGGATCTACTCATACGCAGGCAGGGGAGGATTCAGACTGAAGCTAAAGCTTCTTCAAGACGGCGCTTTGAAAGGAGCTCTTTATCCCGCATGGTCCTTCATCTCTCCCTCGAAAGTTGCTTACAAGAACGTTCAGGAGCTTGAAAGAATCCTTGGCGCATACATGAAGCTGGACGAGGTGAAGACTCCGTCACTCGGCGAGAAGCTGATTCAACGATTAGCGAAGGGAAAGAAAACAAGGGCGTGAGGGATCCTTCGGTCAGGGTTCCCCCTTTCCTCTTCCTTCTGAGTTGGCTGACTGAATAGAAACCTTCAGTTCTAACCAGCGAGGCATTAACCCCGAAGATCATCCAAGTCCACTTAGGACGCAAAGAGGGGATGTCTGTTTTATCACACGTTGCCTATGGAAAGATACTTCTTCTAGGTCATAGCTATCAAAGGACCGTTGCAGTGGTGACTGGATTTGAAATATGACCTAGCAATTCTGAATGGAAGAATAATCGACGGCGCAGGCAATCCTTGGCATAAAGCCGACATAGGCATAGCTGGAGGAAGAATCAGGTCGATCGGCCGGCTTGACGGCTCAGCCAGAGAGAAGATAGACGCCGAAGGCTTGGTGGTAACTCCCGGATTTGTTGACATGCATAGTCACTCGGATCTGCAGCTTCTTGTGAACCCGCTCGCTGAGAGCAAGATCAGACAGGGCGTCACAACAGAAGTGATTGGCAACTGCGGTAGCTCACCTGCCCCTCTCAATGAGTACACGCGTGAGGAGGAGCGAAAAGATGCGGGAGAACTGGCAAAGAAGATCGATTGGGATTGGTTGAGCTTTGATGATTTTCTGCGAAAGATGCAGAGGAGCGGGGTTGCGTTAAACGTTGCTCCGCTTGTGGGAAACGCAGCTGTCCGAACGATGGTGATGGGTTTTGAGGCAAGGAAGCCAACACCTTCCGAACTCGCCAAGATGAAGGCGTTGACGGCTCGATGTATGGAGGAGGGCGCATTCGGCTTGAGCACAGGCCTTATCTACTCGCCTAGTTGCTACGCCAAGACAAGCGAGATCATAGAACTCTGCAAGGTCGTCGCGAGGTACGGAGGGATCTACGCCTCCCACATCCGAGGCGAAGGAGATCCCCTAACCTCCTCAGTACGCGAGGCAATAACCATCGGAAAGGAAGCGAGAATTCCGGTTGAGATTGCGCATCACAAAGCGGCCGGAAAGAGGAACTGGGGTAAGGTCACGAAGACTCTAGCCATGATCCAAGAAGCAAGAGATCACGGCGTCGACGTAACGTGTGATGTATACCCGTACACAGCTGGGGCGACTGGACTCGCCGCTGGAATTCCTTCTTGGGCTCATGAAGGCGGAATGGACAAGCTGATCGAGAGGTTGAAAGATCCCAAAACAAGGCTGAGAATCCGCCGTGAGATCTTGAAGGGGATTCAAGGTTGGGAGAACCTGATCGGAACAGCAGGACCAGAAAACATCATGATAACCTCCTCCGAGAAGCACCGGAACTACCAAGGCAAAAGAATATCAGATCTCGCGAAGGCCAAGCGAAAGGATCCGCTCAACTTCATTTTCGACCTTCTGATCGAGGAGACAGGAAGGGTGGGAATCGTGCTCTTTATGATAAACGAGGATGACATGAGAAAGGTGTTATCAAGCGAGTTCTCAATGATCGGATCAGACGCTGCGGCGCAGGCTCCTTACGGGGTTCTCGGAAGGGCGAAGCCGCATCCAAGGAGCTACGGCACCTTCGTACGGGTCCTTGGCAAACATGTGCGAGAGGAAGGGCTGCTCTCTCTGCCAGAAGCGATCAGAAAAATGACTTCACTGCCGGCTCGAAAGATAGGTCTGTGGAACAGAGGACTGGTAAGAGTAGGGAACTGGGCCGACTTAGTGGTCTTCGACGAAGACACAGTTGGAGACAAAGCCACCTACATGAATCCACACCAATATCCCGCTGGTATCAAGTATGTCATCGTGAACGGGAAAGTGGTCATCAAAGGAAAGAGGCATAGGAAGATACTTCCCGGGAAAGTGCTCAGAAGGGGAAGAGACTAAGGGACCTTTCAAAAGAGAGATAACTGCCCAACATCGATTATGGTTCCGTGGACCATGAATGTCAAGTGAGCGAAGGCTTAGGTTCAGGATTCGACGTGCCGACGGTTCAGAGATAGAACTGGAAGGAGACTACGACTACGTGAAAGGAAAGTTCGAGCAAATTGTGAAGGAGTTACCCGCATCACAGATCGTTCCGCCAACTGAACCCCAGGCGCAATTAACCTCACCCAGAGCCGTACCTCAGGTTCAGGCTGGAACGGAGCTGGAGGGAATCATCGAACGAACACCAGACGGCAAGCCTCACTTTGTTGTTCCTGCAGACACAGTGACAGCTAAGGAGGCAGTGGCCGTCATGTTATTCGTGCATCACCCGAGCCTAGTTTCATACGAAGAGCTTAGCAGTCTGCTCAGCTACGGCTGGAAGACGACGAAGGCACATGTTGTCAGGGCAAGGGCGAGCGAACTGAAGAAGGACGGAAAACTGATCGTTGAAAGCGGAAGATATGGGCTCTCGGGGGCAGGAGTCCAGTGGGTGAGAGGCCAAGTCCTCCCCAAGCTTCGATCAGGAGCAGTAGCGCCATAAAAGCCTCTATCATCAAGATAGCCGACGAAACCCTCAAAACTTCCGCTAAGCACTTTTCTTGGAATATCTCTTCTCATACTCCTCTCTCGTACATATTGTTCGAACATCAAGGACGCGGTCGATAGCTAGGATACCATCCAAATGATCGATTTCATGCTGGAGAAGCTCTGAGAGCGCTCCCTCCGCCAGAAACTCCTTCTCTCTCCGATCTTCATCCTGATAGCTGACCCTGATCTTCTCCGCCCTTGGAACTTGGAAGAATATGCACAAGTAACTAAGGCAGGCATCCCAAACTATCATTCTCTCTTTGCTCATCCATGTGATCGATGGATTCACCAGAAGCCACGGCTTATCAATATTGATGAAGACGACGCGTTGCAGAACGCCTATCTGAGGAGCCGCTATGCCCCTGCCGTAACCCGTCGTCTTCCTCCAATATGAAAGGGTGTCACTCAGATCCTCTCGGAGGATATCGAGCCCGGAGAAGTCCTCGACGCGAGCAGACTTATCTCTGAGAACCGGGTTGCCAAGTTGCAACACTTCTCGAACAGTCAATGACCTCACCTGAATTATGGCAATATGGCCGCACGATGTGTTTTCGTCAGTCTGATATGCTTTGTGCGGGGGTATCGCAACAGTTTGTGAGCATTGGAATGATGTGTATGGCTCTCCCAGAGGAGATTTCCCAAACGTTTTGTCAAGAATCGTTCTTCACATGAATGGGGCCTTGGAACTCACCCCAAACAGGGTTGCTTTCGATTGCGTAGTAATCAAGACTTACTGAGCTTCTAGGTAGGATCCAATACCTTTCAGCCAAGGTAGATGTCCAGCGGCTCTTTGCGATACCAAATGGACGTATTGGTCTCCACGTCCTTCCATATATGAGAAAAAGTTGCCCATGATACCATGTTGACACCATCTTAACGCCTTGCAAGGAGTATCTGGCTTCTGTTTAACTATGAATCTTGAGCCACATCGTGACTCGCCCGAAGAGTGCTTCTAATACATAGGTTCAAAACGAGCGTTGGGCTTTCATTTTCCCCAGCTTCCGGACGAAGCGAAAAGATAGATACAAACAGGACTTGTATTGAACAAAGAAGGATAAATCAAGCTCTAATTCGACTTCTTTCATTAGGAGCTGATTTGAAGTAGAAAGACTGTCTCTGTACAGCCAAGGAATTGCAAAATGGGACTAAAATATTGCTTCTTAGCAGATGAATGGATGCGAAAGTATTAAGTATCCATGTGCAAGTTGGAGTAGCCAAGGATCAAGACAGGGTTTGGCGGGTGAGGAGGGAGATGTCTAGGCCGAACGTCGAAGTAACGGTGCGCTTCGGAGAGATGCAGAAAACTGTGACTGGAACCGCCGATGAGGTGATCCGTGAGCTGCTCCTCTTCTTCTCCAAGGTTTTTCCTCAACTTGAGCTGATCACCAAGATCTCTCTATCAGTCGACTTGAATGATTTCTTGAAGGCCTGCGAGGGCATCATAGCACTGACTCCAGAAGGAATGGCCGTGACAGCTGACACTAGCCACCTGAAGGACAAGGAACTGATAATGCTCCACCTAGCGAAGACGAGGGCCGGACACATGCTCGGGAAACTTGAGCGAGACACGCTACGCCTCAACGATCTAGTGATAGCAGCAAAGAGCAAAGCAGGGACCGTGGCCGGTAGATTGAGCGAGATGTGCTCAGAAGGGATCGTCGAACGTTTGGCGAAAGGAGAGTACCGAGCCACCACCTCGGGACTTGATTACTTCATCAAGAATATCGTGCCGAAGCTAAAGTCGCCTGAAGGAGGCAGAACTGGTTGAGTGAGACACCTAAGCTGAAAGTTGTCATCGAGTGGGGAGATATGAAGCATGTTGCCGAGGGAGACGTCGATATGGTCTTCAGGGAGGTCACAACTTTCATTGCAAAGGTCTTTCCAGCCCTCGAGACTGTGTCAAAGATCACGTTCACACCAGACTACGTGGCGATGCTAACTGATCTCTCCTCGCTAGTTAACATCGGCCCTAACGGAGAGATAATCCTCTTGAGGCCAGGGCTTCCCGCCGACCAAGCGATAGGTTTCACACTTCTAGGATCTCAAGTGGCGAGCAAGATTGGGAAGAAGCAAAGTGACGATATGTCGGTCGAGGAGTTGGCGTCCTCTATTCGGAAAACCGCCAAGACGGTAAGGAATACTGTCGTTGAGATGAGCAAGACTAACTTCGTGGAGAGAACTGGGAGAGGCACCTACAGGATAACCACGATTGGAATGAAGGAACTGCTCGATGATGTGAAAGCAATCCTCGAATCTGAAGGTCGCCAGCAAGGAGGCGGTCACTAGACGGGAGACCTCAGGGAAGCCGCCGCCCGAGCTCTCTGTCAAAGAGAAGGTGCGGCGGTTCGCGGGAGTTAGAGGGGGATACTCCCACGAAGGGGGCGAAAATATGTGGATCCACAGCACCGAAGCTATACTTTACGAACATTCAAACATAAGTAGTTTACTCTTGAGAGGCTCCGGAAGCGAGGAAGCCCTTCTGCCAGACTTCCTCATGAAACTTAGCCATAGGTCCATGAGAACTATCAGAGGAGGGAGATTCAAACCGAGAGAGGTCTCACTCTTCGAACTGAGCCTAGAAGACGAAACGCATCAAGACCTTCCGCTGATGCTTGGCGAGGAACTCCTTCAATGCAAGCCGATCAGAATCGAACCTGCCGAAGGGAAGGCCCCTGTAGTGGCAGTCGATGTATCAAGCATGAAGATTGGAGACACTGATGACGGAGTACTGTGCGCTCTAAGAGCTGTGATCGTGTGGAAGATCAACGGTGCATATATGTATCTTCGATGCGGCCCAATAATGTTTCATATAACGGATTATGGACACGAACAAATGTCAAAACATCTTGGGTTCAAGGAATCGCTCCCGCCCAGTATGTTCTCCTCTGTCACCATGCGAATCTTGGGCAGACTGAGAAATACACTTGAGCGATGGACCCAGCGACTTGTCTGCACATCATCCAAAGACACGCTCATACTATTTGACGGATCTCTGACAGCTGGCACACCGGATAACCCTGTCAAATACGTTGACAGCATTCTTGACTCCGCCAGAGAAAATGGAAATGTTGTACTTGCGTTCTCCAAGGCCACGAAGCTTGCTATCGCAGGTCAGAGAGTAACAAACCTGCTCGATCAGATGCCAGCGCCCTGCCTTCTAGACATTGACCATCAGATAGGCGCTCAGTTCCCGCCGAACCCTGTCAAGCTACTGGGCAGAGTGTATGTCGCGAAACTCTCTTTCGCAGGATTCGCCTTCAGGTTGGACATAGACCGTCAGGTACCAATCGACGGAGCCATTGACGCCGTATCAAAACTCTCCGGATGCGACCTCGTTGAGCAGGGATACCCCGAAACCCTCAGACTAGCCCACATACTCTCCACATTCACAGCCAACGAAGTCATAGGGATTCAAAGGTTCATCGCAAGAAACCACGGCTTGAGGATCACTTCGCAACTCAGCCTGCGAAAGTCACTTTTCGGACCATTTGGAACAGGGAGAGAAAGTACCTAGATGAGGCTCTACAAGAAAGAAGGCGACGTGATACAACTCATCTGTTTCCCCGACGAGCTAGTCGAGAAGGGAGACTACCTCATAATCGAAGATCAGAAAGCTAAGAAAGGACTGATAGTTCAGGTCATAGATACTCAATTCGCCAACATACCCGGAATACTTGAAGATATCCTTCGAGACGTAATGACGGAGGAATCCATTCACGGAGAAGACTACGACCCCTTCCACGTCTCCTCCCAGATAACCGTCCTGAAAGATACAAGACTAGTTGTCTGCAAGATAAGAGGCGCAATGAACAATGGCCACATATGCTCCAGTGTTTCGCATCTCCCATCACGGATATCGTCAAAGATAACCCGATTTCCCATTGAAACTATCGTAGAGAATTGCCTCAAGTCCAGGCCAATCCAACTTGGAACCACAAAATCGCATGCTGAATTGACGGTCGATGCGAAGATCCTCGACGGAAGGCTCAACATAATCACAGGAAAGAAGGGAACAGGTAAATCCCATCTCTCCAAGCTCCTTGTGCTGGGCCTAATCGACAACAGAGCACCGTGCATAGTCTTCGACGTCAACGGAGAATACGTCAACCTCTCCAAGACGAAGCCAAACCCTTCAAAGCTCCAGAGGCGAGTGATAGTCCTCACACCTGGTGTGAACATGAAGCTGACCTTATCACAAGTCGGACTGCGCACCATGTTGGGCGTTCTTCTCTTCGCACTGGATCTGCCGGGAAATTCCGCAAGAGTCTTCTCGGGAATATGGCGCCAGCTGCAAGAGCGGAACGAGCTAACACTAAGCTCTCTAGGGACAGCGATACAGCGGTGGGACTGTCACGAAAGCGTGAGAGACGCAATAATCTCACGATATAACACCATAGCCGAATCTGGAATATTCACTGACGATCAATCTGAAGCTACAGACTTGGAAAGGATAGCCGGAGAACTTAGCCAAGGAGGAGCGCTCATAATGAACATGAAAAACCAATTCTCCACGATTCGGCGGATGACCGTCGAGATTCTCCTCAGCAAATTAACAGACCTACTGATGTCCTGGAAGCTAAGAGCCATCTTCCTTTTTGCCGAAGAAGCTCACCTATACCTGAGAGAAACATACTGGGAAGACATCATCACCAGAATGCGACATATCGGGATATTCACCACCTTCATCACGAACCAACCTGACACGATAAGAGACAACATCTATCGACAGGCAGACAACATCTTCCTATTTAACTTCGCGAACGAGAACGATCTGGAAACGGTCTCCAAGGTCGCGAAGATAGACGGTGAAAGCGTTAAATTGATAGCAAGAGATCTGCCACCACACCATTGCCTCATCATTGGAGAAGCCGTGAAAAACTTTCCAATAGTCGTCAACGTGCATCCTCTTAACGTGGAAACTATGGGCGAAACAAGATTCTTCTTTAAAGACTGAGTCGAACGTAGAATGTCTTAAAGCGTTCACAGCCCGTAGTCTCCTAGAGGCGTGACGAATGATCGGTCAAGCGGAGCCAATACACAGACCGAGAATTGTAAGGGTTGAGGAGACGAAAACCGAAACTCCTTCGATCAGAACTCTTATGTTCACTGATGAGCAGTGCTCGAAGGCAAAGCCTGGCCAATTTGCCATGGTCTGGATCCCTAGCGTTGACGAGATCCCGATGAGCCTATCCTACCTGACAGGAAAGGGCTACTGTGGCATAACCGTCAGAACGGTAGGTGAAGCAACGCGGGCTCTGCACATGGCGAAGGTCGGAGACTATCTGGGAGTACGGGGTCCGTACGGAAACGGCTTCCAAGTCTCAGAAGGCGGCAAGGCGCTTGTTGTCGGGGGTGGAACGGGCATAGCCTGCATAGCTCCTCTCTTGGAAGAATTACCTTTGAGATCTAGTGAACTAGCCATCGTAGTCGGCGCTAGAACTAGATCAGAGCTCCTATTCCTCGAAAGGATCAAGAAAGCCACAGCGAAAGCGAAAACAAGACTTCTAGCATCGACTGACGACGGATCCTACGGCTCCAAAGCTCTAGCCTCCGATGTCGCGATCACCCTGATGGAGAACTCGAAATTCGATGTTGCTTACACCTGCGGGCCAGAACCAATGATGAAGAGAATAGCCGAAAAATGCCTCAAGAAAGGCATCCCTTTGCAAGCTAGTTTGGAAAGGCTGATGAAGTGTGGCATAGGAATCTGCGGAAGCTGTGTCATTGGTAGATATCGCGTCTGCAAGGACGGGCCGGTATTCGATGCAGAGATCCTCAGAAACCTTCCAGAGTTTGGTGCCTTTCGCAGAGACGCTTCTGGAGCAAAGATCAAAGTCTAAGGCCTCAACTATTACTCATGTTACTCGGAGAAACGTGAAGGATCATGCTCAAAGAGATAATGGATGAGATTTCGAGAGAAGTATCTGGAACAATGGCGAAACAACACGTAGAGCAGATATCTCACTACCACAGAATACAAGCTAGCCCAGGATTTCGCCAAGCGGCAAACTGGTGCAGAGCGACGCTTGAGGGCTACGGCCTAGATGCAAAACTCTTGGAATATCCCGCCGATGGAAAAACCACATACTGGACGCAGCCCATGTTCAAAGAATGGTCGGCAACTGAAGCTGAACTCAGAATAGTTGAGCCGAGAAAATCGGCAAAGATCCTTGCCCGTTTCAGCGAGAACAAGATGTCAATCATTCAGCGAAGCTCTCCGACACCTCCAAAAGGGGTCGAAGCCGACCTCATCGCACTGGAAAACGGAGAGGAGCCCAGAGAATACAAGAGGATAAATGTTCGAGGAAAGATGGTGCTAACCTCAGGAGATGTTGAGAGGGTTCGCTCCCTCGCAGTGGACAAGTACGGAGCGATCGGCATAGTCACAGATCGACTGACCGAGTTTCCCCCGATCAGGCAAAGAACCGACCTACCCGACGCACTTCAATACACCAGTTTCTGGTGGTATGGCAAGCAGAAGCCGTGCTTCGGCTTCGTTATTTCTCCAAGACAAGGCAACGAACTTAGGAAACTGATCCGCGACCAAAAGGGAAAGAAACCTGTCAGGGTACATGCAAAAGTGAGTTCGCAATTCTACAAGGGAAAAATTGAAAACGTAAGCGCAGTCATCAACGGAAGAACAAACGAGGAGATCCTCGTAGTAGCGCACCTGTGTCATCCCCAGCCATCAGCAAATGATAATGCCTCTGGTTGCGGAGCAGCAATCGAAGTTGCACGCACTCTACAAAGGCTGATCGCAGGGAAACGCCTTCCAAAGCCTAAAAGAACGATAAGATTTCTCCTAGTGCCGGAAATGACTGGAACCTACGCCTACCTAGCTACCAATCCACGCCTCATCCCGAAGACTCTGGCGGCAATCAATCTGGACATGGTGGGGGAGAATCAAGATCTCTGCAAAAGCCCGCTCCTCATAGAGTCTCCACCAGAGGCGACTAGCTCATACGTGGTCGACTTGATACAAAACCTCCTCGAACGGATATCCAAAGACGCAAGTAGCCTCGGCGGCACCTCAAGCTACGCCCTCTTCAAGCAAGCAACCGTCCCATTCTCGGGAGGAAGCGACCACTACATCCTATCCGATCCGACAGTCGGTATCCCTTGCCCAATGCTCATCCAATGGCCAGACAAGTACTATCATACATCAGAGGACACGATCGACAAGGTCGACCCCGAGATGCTTAAGCGTGTTGCAGTTCTCACAGGAACATACGCCTACTTCATCGCCAACGCAGGATATGAGGAGGCCGTTTGGCTAGCAAACGAATCTCTGGCACGCTTCAAGGGAATGTTAGCTCTCTCCTTCCAGAAGAAGATCAGTGAGCTAGTGGACAACCTTCGAACTGTTTACAAGAAGAAAGCTGAAAGAAAGAAGGCAGTTGAACGATTCTTAAGAGATCTGGGTGGATATACAGGTTACTTGGCCTCTCGAAAGGCTAAGTCGATCAAAGCAATATCAAAGCTCGTCGAGAAGTCGCGCCGGAAAGAATTCTCAGCAATAATGTCGTCCACCATTTCAGACATCAAGAGCCTTACGGATCAAGAATATCAGAGAGCTCTGGCTGCTCTTCAACGTCTAGTTCCAGAGGCCAGAGATCTGGAACAGATGCTAGGCAAGAAGCCACGAATCTCCCGACTTGAAAGGAAAGCCATGGGGATTGTTCCAAGGAGGAGATTTCCAGGGCCGATAAGCACTAGATTCCTACTCAGTAAACTCGGAGATAAAGATCGCGAGAAATTGCGGGCAATGGAGAGACGCATGAGAGAGCGTCAGATCGGGATCCTGCCAGTGCTCGCGCTGTATTGGACAGATGGCACAAGAACATTGAAGTCAATATCTGACCTAACGTACTTTGAAACTGGTAAGGTAGCTCTCAAGGAGCTTGACTTCATCTTCAACCTCCTAGAGAAAGCGAACTTGGTTGAGATGTGAAAGGCCTGATCTCTCCAAGAGCCTTCGAGGCCTAGCAAGAGATTCTCTCTCCTCGGATGTGGATACCTGTAGAAGATGCCTAGTCGAACATATTGCGGCTGTCTCGACACACTTAAAAGAGATAGGCGCAATCCTATTGTTCGGTGACAACGGTTGCCGACTCACGGATCGCTTACGAAGGCTGGGAAGGTTAGGAGCCAGACTCCCAAGATACAGGCAAGGCCTAGGACTTCGCCGTTTCCGAGGTTGAAGTTCAGACGAGTTGCTGAGAAGAGACTGGTGCTTGGAAGGAAGTCTGGTCAGAACTGGATGACAGGCTTCTCCCGAGGGCGCTAGCTTCTCTGAGGGATTTTGGCTGCGAACTGGCGGAGTCTTCTAAGGGCTCTAAGCTTTTCTAAGTCACCCACCTTAGCGTTTTCGACAGCGCTGGCGAGTACCTCAATCGATTGATCCATTGCCTCCGTGTTAACCGGGAAAGGCACACCGTCTTTTCCGCCGTACGCGAACGAGAACCTAACAGGATCTCTCCAGCTCGGAGCAGTACCAAACACTATTTCCGAAATGAGCGCGAGTCCCCTCACGGTGGCAGGTCCGACGCCTCTTATCGCCAAGAGTTCTTCATACCCAGTCAGGCGAGATTCATATGCGTCCCTTAAGGCGTCCCAATCCATCCGTTCAGGTATCGCTTCATAGTAGGCGACATACTCTCGCTGTGCATTCGGTCCCACCCATTTGGTCAAGGTTTCTTGATCGGGGCTTCTGATGGAATGGAACAGCCTTCTCACTCGCTCGGGCCCCTCCCTAACCAAGTCAGTGCATAGTGCTCGACAAGTTTCGCTTTCTTCCGCAGTCATATCGAGAACAGAACTGTGGATCTGCTCTCCGACTATGCCCTTGTGAGGCCTGTCCACGAAGCTCTTCACATCAGACGACAGCCAATGATACCTTCTGGCAAGGCGCTCCACAGGTCTCATTCCCTGCTGTATCACCGCCCATTGACCGCGTCTCGAGACGAATATCATGTGGTGATAGATTTGATAGCCAGCTTGAATGGCGGCAGAATCGACCTTTGCTGTCATCCTACTGGCGTAGGCGATCTTGGACACTTCGCTTTGGTACAAGTCAAATTCTCTTCCAATTCCTTGGATTTCACTCAACGCGAACTTTGATCGTCTACCCTTGCCTCCGGCGGCTTTGAGACCAAGATCTATCGAATCGAAAACCCTTTTGAGTACCCCGCAGGTGACAGTCGTGGTGCCGCTGCTATCCCAATCATAGCCTAGGACATTTGAACAGGCCTGGAAGAACAGCGGATCTGATAGTCTGACTAGAACCTCCTCTTCTCCATACTCATCATGTATCAAAACAAAGATCTTCTGCGCCAGCTTCTCCATCCGCGAGACAAGCCACGATGGTGCCGCGCCGGGATGAAGCCTTAGGTCCGCGATTCCCGTTCTCCTCGAACCCATTGTGCCCCCTTCTAAACGAGTTGCAGGTCCTATTAAGTCCTGTTGATTCACTCATCGAGCAAAGACTTTTCAAATAGGCTTCCAGATGTTTCGTGGAATATTCAGCGTTGATCTCCACCTGCCAACTGTCCAGACGAATCATCGAAAAGCTTTCCGACGTAAATAACCCCACGGGAGCAGATGTTGAACGCGTCAAGATCGAGGTCTGCAGAGATTTCAACGCTGACAAGATTCCCTCCAACTCGGAGATCATCGCTCATCTACTGCCCTCTGAGATTAACCTTCGCAAAGTGCTGAAGAGAAAAGTCGTACGAAGTATCAGCGGGGTCACGGTCATAGCGGTAATGACTCCTCCCGCCAAATGTCCTCATGAACGTGCTCCTTGCCTGTACTGCCCCGGCGGCCCGGATCTCGGAGTCCCTCAAAGCTACACGGGCAAAGAACCCGCGTCCATGCGGGGAGCCCAATCAAGCTTCGACCCCTATTTGCAGGTGGCAGGAAGAATAGACCAGCTTAGAGCGATCGGCCACACCGTGAGCAAGGTCGAGCTAGTAATAATGGGCGGAACATTCCCGTCAACACCCGTCAGTTTTCAAGAATCTTTTTTGAAGAGATGTCTTGACGCGACCAACGACCATTCCTCCGCCAACCTTGAAGATGCAAAGCAACTAGCTGAAACAGCCGCGATCAGGAATGTGGGCATCACGGTGGAGACGCGACCTGACTGGGCGAGGCAAAGCCACATCGACCAGATGCTGAAGATCGGTGTGACAAGGGTCGAGCTCGGCGTTCAAAATGTCTACGATGATATTTACGCCATAGTCAATCGTGGACACACGGTCGCCGATGTCATGGAGTCCACGCGAATCCTGAAGGATTCCGGCTTGAAGGTTGCATACCACTTGATGCCGGGCCTTCCGGGATCGAACTTCAACAGGGATCTCGACGGATTCAAGAAGATTTTCTCGGATGAGCGTTTCCGACCCGACATGTTGAAGATCTATCCGTGCCTAGTACTCAAAGGCACTAGGCTTTATGACTGGTGGCGTCAGGGAAGGTACAAGCCATATTCTTCAGAAGAGGCCGCGGAATTGATAGTCGAAATGAAACGGCATATCCCACATTGGGTGAGGATAATGCGAGTTCAGAGGGATATTCCTGCGAATCTTATAGAGGATGGAGTTGACAGAAGCGATCTCAGAGAGATTGTGCGAATAAGGCTGAAAGAGAAAGGCATTCGTTGCCACTGCATCAGATGCAGAGAAGTAGGACACAGATGGCTCAGGGATCGCATTGAGGCCAACCCTAGCCAGATAGAGATTCTCTGCGAGGAGTACGAGGCTTCAGGCGGCAGAGAGTTCTTCATCTCTGCAGAGGATGCAAAGCAGGACGTTCTGGTGGGATATCTGCGCCTAAGGATTCCCTCAGAGTCAGCAGGCAGGCCGGAGATTGCTGGAAGAGCCTCATCAATCATAAGAGAGCTCAAAGTTTGCGGCCCCGTGGTTCCATTGGGAACTCAAGAAGACGATGCTTGGCAACACAAAGGATATGGCAAGATCCTCCTCAGCAAAGCTGAATCAATCTCTCAAAAAGAAGGTAGAAAGAAGATCCTGGTTACAAGTGCGCTTGGCACCAAGCAGTACTACTACAGCTTTGGGTACACCCCGGACGGCCCATACGTATCCAAGAACCTCTAGGGTCCCCTTCAGGCACGCGGCAATATACACATCGGCGTGACATCGCGTTTCCCTCACCCACTATCGAAGAACTTCGGAAGGTGAGCGAACAGTATGCACTTCAATATGAGGCGCAACAATTAAGCCAACTCTTGGAGTAACAATTAGTTAGGGTGAGATCGTTGGAAATGGCGCTGTCAGGATATAAGGGGAGAGCAGCCGAGGCACTTCAGCGCGCGGGTGTCTCTGTCGGAGACAACATCAAAATCATCAAGGGTAGCCAAGCATATGAAGGGACGCTTTTTCCGCGATCCGAGTACGCCGATGATAGCCATATCGTCATCAAGCTCAGAAACGGATACAATATCGGAATTGAATGGACCAATGGCACAGTGATCGAGTTCTTGAGCAAAGGTGAGAAGCCCAGGTTCATATCACCTCCTCCCCCCAAGGAAAGGCCGAAGCTTCCCAAAGTATCAGTCGTAAGCACGGGCGGGACGATCGCAAGCAGGGTTGACTACAGAACAGGCGCTGTGCAACCCGCCTTGACAGCGGAAGACCTTCACTGCTTCGTTCCAGAGATCTCAGACATAGCTAGAATCGACGCGAAGATCCTGTACAGTGAGTTTAGTGAGAACATCGGTCCAAATCACTGGAAGGATATGGCTCATGTCACATCCAGAGAGTTCAAGGATGGTGCTGAGGGAGTTGTCCTTTCCCATGGAACAGACACCATGGGGTACACCGCAGCCGCTCTAAGCTTCGCCCTCAGAAACCTTCCCTCGCCCGTCGTTCTTGTTGGATCCCAACGATCATCAGATCGGCCAAGCTCCGACGCTGCTTCCAACCTGATAGCCGCTGCAACAATAGCCGCCCGTGCCCCATTCGCTGAAGTCGTTCTCGCAATGCATGAGGCAAGCTCGGACGAATATGTCACCATCCATCGCGGAACAAGAGTGAGAAAATGTCACACAAGCGCGAGAGATGCCTTCAAGACAATCGACTCCAAGCCTCTAGGGCGCGTTGACCTAAAGAATCTGGAGCTAGAAGTTTTCGCCAAGACTTTTCAAAGCCGTGACCAGTCAAGGAACCTTAAGGTCATGGCAGACTTTGAAGAGAAGGTCGCTCTTCTGAAGTTCCACTCGAACTTCAACCCTGCGGTCATAGACTGGTATCGAGAGCAGAGATACCGCGGAATCGTTCTAGAGGGAACAGGTTTGGGGCATGTGGGCAAAGTTTGCTATGAGCCCCTGAATAGAGCGCTGGACGCAGGTCTACTTGTAGGAATGACGTCTCAATGCATCTGGGGGGCAGTTGACATGAATGTCTACGAAACAGGAAGAGATCTGCTGGCCATGGGAGTTGTGCCGCTTGGGGACATGCTATCTGAAACGGCATACGTGAAGATGATGTGGGTTCTTGGCCGGACAGCAGATATCGTCAAAGCAAAGGAGATGATGTTGACGGACATAGCGGGCGAGTTCTCCCAAAGAAGACTTCTCTAGAGCTGAACTTGATTGAGCAAAGTCAACTATCAAGAAATCGGTCTTAAGGTTGGTCTCGAGGTTCACCAGCAGCTAAATACACAGTCGAAGATGTTCTGCAGCTGTCCAACTAGACTTTCCATCAGTGAACCGTCGAGAACTATCCTTAGAAGACTGAGGCCAACACAAAGCGAGCTTGGACAGGTGGACCCCGCAGCCCTTTTCGAGTTTCAACGTGGACGGATGGTCCTATATGAGGTCGACGACGAAACCTCATGCCTCGTAGAGATCGATGAAGAACCGCCGCACGAACTGAATCGAGACGCTGTGAGCGTGGCCATCACAGTCGCCTTGCTCTTGAAATCGACACCGGTTGACGAGGTACAGGTTATGAGGAAGATTGTGATCGACGGGTCGAACACTACTGGCTTCCAAAGGACCTGTGTCGTCGCCCTAGGCGGATCGATGGAAATCGATGGGACTACTATTCCGATCATTCAGATTTCATTGGAGGAGGATGCAGCTCGAAAAACCGGAGAAGACGGCATGATAATTCGATATCGCATAGACAGGTTGGGAATTCCGCTGATAGAAGTGACAACGGCGCCAGTGATAAACACACCTCATCAAGCTCAAGAGGTAGCGCTCGGTATCGGCAGAGTTCTCAGAGCGACGAAGAAAGTCAAGCGCGGGCTGGGAACGATAAGGCAGGACCTTAACATATCAATAAAGGAAGGCGCGCTCATAGAGATAAAGGGCGTCCAGAAACTCGAACTGATCTCAAAAGTCGTTGAGAACGAGGTGAGCAGGCAGCTCGAACTCATCCGAATCAGCAAAGAACTCAAAACCAGAAACGTAACCGAGAGTCACTTGAGGGAAGAATTTCATGATGTTACGGATTTGTTCAGAGATTCGCAATGCCGGCTGATCAAGGACGCCTCAGAGAAAGGAGGAGTAGTCCTCGCCATACGATTGCCAAAGTTCTCCAGATTGTTGAGAATTGAACTTGAACCAGGCCTGCGCTTGGGGACAGAGCTCGCCCACAGGGCCCGCTTCTGGGGTGGGGTCGGTGGAATATTTCACACCGACGAGCTTCCAGCATATGGAATGTCTGAAAGGGAAGTGTCGGAACTCCGGAAAAGATTGACCTGCCAAGATGATGACGCAGTCGTAATCGTTGCAGACGAACGCAAGAAATGTGAAGATGCTCTTGGAGCAGTGGTAGAGAGGGCTCGAGAAGCGGTGAGAGGCGTTCCTGAAGAAACCCGTGCCGCAAATGAAGACGGAACTACGACATACATGCGTCCGAGGCCTGGAGCGGCGAGGATGTATCCCGAGACTGATATCCCGCCGGTTGTTGTAGGGTCGGAATGGATCGAGGCGGCGAGGAAGAACCTGCCCCTGATGCCTGATGTTCTCGCGAAACAGCTGATGGACCAACACGGACTCAACAAGAAGCTTGCAGATCAACTTGTGAACTCAGAGTATCTCGAACTATTCTCAACAATCATGACGGAAACCGCCTTAGCAGCGTCATTTGTCGCGACGATACTTACTGAGTCTATCAAAAGTCTAGAGAGAGAAGGTATTCCAGTTGACAATCTGTCCGATGGGCATTTCCTTGACACCTTTCGACTGGTCTCGCAGGGCGTGACCGCAAAAGAATCTGTTCAAGACGTGTTAACGTGGCTGTCTCGGAATCCGCAGTCGAATCCCCATGAAGCCATTGGTCAACTTGGACTAAGGATGCTTTCGCGAGATGAACTAGAACAGCTGATTCAACGCAAGATTACGCAGAATTTGTCATGGGTGGCGGAACAAGGTGAACGCGCTGAGGGAAGGTTGATGGGCATCGTTATGGGAGAAGTGAGAGGAAAGGCTGATCCGAAGCTCGTTACGCAAGTATTGAGAGCAAGGCTAGCTGAATTATCAGCCTCGAGAAGATAGATCGTGTCCCAACAATATGGCTTCAAGCTATTCTAGGAATTCGACATCATCAATCAATCCATCGCTGTCAAGGTCGAGGCCTTTTACGACTCTTGCAATCTTTTCCCTTGATGACGAGTTTCCCTCAGCAACACGCTCAGTATACTTAACGAATCCAATCACTGAAGCTGCGGTGCCGAGATGAGTATTTCCAGCCAGCATCAGAACTTTAGACTTCACATTGAGAGGATTGTCCATGAGCGAGATCAACCCCTCCTCATCACCGTTATAGGTCTTCCCCGAGATTGTCGAGATCATACTGCTCGTACCGGTGAGATCAAATCTGATTGGGAGCTGGCTGTTGAACCTAGCGGCGACAGTGTTGACCCGCGGACCGCCTACGATGATTAGGTTTCCTTCGATGCGATGCTCATTCATCTCCGTGTCTAACCTGACAACAAATTCCCTAGTGACAGGAAGCAAGGAACCAAGGAAAAGCGTGAGGTTGGCAGCATAATGGCCGTCTCTCGCTCTTGCGCGATACTCACCATGTTCAGTCGGGCTGCCGACAACAATCGTGAGGTTCGCCCCTCCATCCGACATAAAGGGATCCAGAATCACGCCGCATCGCTCAAGAGATACTGGTTCCACGTCGAACTTTCGGGCACTTTTCCTCACAGTGTCAGGAATCAGCGACATCGCCTTAACATTTGACACGTAGTATCGGGCTACGGCGCCTCTCCGTTTCTCTGTTCTCTCCAGTCGAATCAGGCGAGCTCGTTCAAGCCTTCTCATGTGATAACACACCGCCTGTTCGCTGGTGTTGAACTTTTTTGCGAGATCTCGTGCGCACATGGCGCTCTGCGAGAGTTCAAGGAGTATCTTCCAACGCGTGCGCTGTACAACTGCCCTGATGGATCGGGGATCCGAGTATATCCGAACCGGCAGCACCTCGGCGTGTTCCCTGCTCTTAAGTACCAAGTAGGACATTGTCGGTATAGTCAATCATAGAGATTATTATTAAAACCCTACCTTGACCAAAATGACGAAGCCTCAACATAGATAAGATGACTCGGAGTACGACTGTTCAAAATCAACCTTTAGGAATGCTTATGTAACATCTTCCCTATTGAGGGCGCTTCTACGCTTCGACGTGAATCAGTCATGTGTGGAATCTTCGGCTGCATCTTGAGAGACGGACGGGCGGCGCCCATAATGCGACAGGCCCTAGAACGCTTGGAGTACAGAGGGTATGACTCCGTAGGGCAGGCAACCCTCAGTAGCAACAAGTTGGTCATAAAGAAGGATAGGGGAAAGATATCCGAAGTTCATGCTCGAATTAACTTGGACGACATGCCCGGGCTCATTGGCATTGCGCACACTCGATGGGCGACGCATGGTGCCCCTTCCAAGGAAAACGCACATCCGCACACTGATTGTGACAATCGGATCGCAGTCGTCCACAACGGCATCATAGAGAACTTCATGGAATTGCGAAAGGAGCTGGAGGATCGCGGCCACGTCTTTAGGTCTAGGACTGATACCGAAGCCATTGCTCATTTCATCGAAGATTATCTGAAGAAAGGTTCGAGCCTTCCCTATGCGGTCATCGACGCCATGAGGAGGCTGAAGGGAGCGTATGCAATTGCAGTTCTTAGCAGCTACGATCCTCAGAGAATAGTGTGTGCCAGAAAGGAAAGCCCCCTTGTGATCGGAATCGGAGAAGATGCAACCTACTGCGCGTCAGATGTTCCCGCCTTCCTTCCGCTGACAAACAGGGCGCTGTGGCTCGAGGAAGACGAGGTCGCCTCGCTTGAGCTAGGCAAAGTTGAGATCAGAACTTCAAAGACAGGCGAAATCGTCAGGCGAACTCCAGTCGAAGTCACATGGACTAGCGAAGCCGCAGAGAAGTCAGGTTATCAACACTTCATGCTGAAGGAGATCCATGAGCAGCCACAAGCAATTCGCAACGCTCTGCGAACACAAAGGATCTATCACGACCTTGTGGCTTCGAGACTCGACTCAGCAGAAGCAGTCTACCTCATCGGTTGCGGAACAGCGTACCACGCCTGTCTAGCTGGTAGCTACTCGCTAGCGAAGCTCGCCGGTCTTCGATGCCAGGCCGTCATCGCTTCGGAGTTCAATCATGTTCAAGCAGATCTTCTGAACAGGAATTCGATTGTGGTCGCCACGAGTCAGTCCGGTGAGACGGCGGACACCTTGAACGCCGTGAGGCAAGCCAGGGAGAGGGGTGCATCCGTCGTAGGCATTACCAATGTAATGGGATCGACCTTGACTAGGCTTTCTGATGTCTATATTGGTCAGAATTCAGGCCCGGAGATAGGGGTAGCAGCAACAAAGACGTTTACAGCGCAAGTAACCGTTCTAACCAAACTGGCGATTGTCCTCGCTGAAAGACGTAAGAGAATAAGCTGCGAACAGGCAGAAGATCTCCTCGGGAGGCTCGCAAAAGTCCCGGACGAAGTTACCGCTGTCATACAGAAACAAGAGAACAAAGTTAGAGAGATTGCGAGAAAATACAAAGACAGGCCAAGTTTCTGCTTTCTTGGGAGAGGAATTAGTGAGGTCACAGCCATAGAAGGCAGGTTGAAGTTGCTGGAGATAGTATATGTTCCCTCCCTAGCCTATGCAGCGGGAGAGAGCAAACACGGATTCATCGCAATAGTGGAGCCCGGATATCCCGTAGTATTTGTAGCTCCCAAAGATGAAACCCACAGCAAAATAATCGGAAACATCATGGAGATGAAGGCAAGAGGTGCCAACATAATATCTGTCATCGAGGAAGGAGATGATCAGGTTCGAAATATCTCAGACGACTTCATCGAAATGCCCAGAGGTGTCCCGAGCATAATGACACCTCTCGTCTACGTAGTTCCTCTTCAGCTGCTGGCATACCATGTGGCTGTAGAGAAGGAACGCGATCCTGACCGACCGAGAAACCTTGCGAAATCTGTAACTGTGGAGTGAGGCGGCAGGTTCTCCATCTTCCTAGGGAAGAGATTTCAAGTAGATCGACAATACGGAAAAAGAAGTGAATCTAGGCAGTAGCCGACCATGCAGGCAGAGTATCTTCCCAAGATACGAAACGCGATCACAAGAGCGATTTCCCTCTTGGATCAGAGTCTGGCCGGTCAGAAAACCGAGAATTCAAGAAGTTTGCGAGAAGCTCTTTGGCATGTATCTGAAGAGACTGAGTATGCAGCTGCAGTTCTTTCTCTGTCCCACGGCCTCACCGACTTTGATCCTGAACTCAGAGAAATTGGTCTCAAGAAAATGGTGATGGAAGGGCAAGCCTCCTTCGCAAGAACTCTGCTATGCGATAGCCTAGCACTATTGGGGAGCAACCCTAAACTGTCCTACGAGAAGCTCAGGCACGCTGTCCAAATTCTTAGAAAGATCCAAGCACAGATTAGTTGAGAACTCGTAGAGCTGGAAGAGAGTCAATCAACTCGTTTTTGGGTAGAAACCCTTAAATGAGTTCTATTTTGAAGACAAAATCCGCAAGTCACGAAATGTATGGTGAGCTTCAAATGTCGAAGCGGTTCAGATGGAATTCGAAGGCAGTGGCCTTCACTGCGATGATGGTTGCGTTAGGTAATGCCTTGTCAGCTTTTTCGATAGGCCTAGTCAAAGTTGGACAAGTTGGACTTGACCTCTCCCATGTCGCTACGTTTATCGCTGCTATCTACGGGGGACCGCTTCTGGGTTTTCTGACCGGGCTACTAGGTGGAATTGTTCCGGGCATTCACTTCGGTCCTTTGGGAGGCCTTGCATGGCTTGGTCTAATTGGACTACCAATCGGAAAATCATTGACCGGACTCACTACTGGAACCCTCTACAGGCTTTTCAATGTAGGCCGAAGAGCCAACCCATCTCTTCTGACAATTCCCGTGGTACTAGCGGGTTACGTCCCAGAGTGCTTATTTACGATCCTCTTCTTTCTCGCCCTAGTGCCTCACTTCTTGGGCCCGCTGCCTTGGCTTACTGCCAGCGTCTTGATCTCCATCTTAGTTAAAGCTTGGATAGAGATAGCTTTCATGAGCGCCTTCATGGGTGCGTTAACAGGAAACGTCGGCTTCAGCACTTTCGTGACCAGCTTTTTTGCTGTGCGCAAGGTCCAGTGACTACCCTCACCATCTTACCAGCGCACAAGCCAAGGAAGATAGAAAAACCCTGATTTACGTCTGAGACCTTGAGATTATAGATTCGCCACAGCCTCCATGTGAGGATACTTCGAGGCAAATAACGTAGGAGGAGATGTGACCCAACGTGAGAAAGATAATCTTCAGAGGGAGGGTTTCCAGCGGTAAGGGAGCAGGAAGCTTATTCGTTAACTTGCCTTGGGCAAGGCGGCAATTCAAAGAGAAGCTGGGGTTTAACCCCTACCCAGGAACATTAAACCTGCAACTATCGCCAAGAACAGATGCCAACAGGCTAAGGGACGTAAGAAAAGGCATCAAGGTTACCCCTCCTGAAGGTTTCTACAAGGGACGCTGCTTCAAAGCTCAGGTGATGAATAAAATGCGAGCAGCGGTGATTGTGCCCGATATCCCAGGCTACCCGACTAACCTCTTAGAAATACTGGCTCCAATCAATCTACGGGAGGCGCTTGGGCTGAAGGATGGGAAGGATGTGGAGGTAACAGTTTGGCTTGAGTGAGGAAAGTGGTTACGTATTCCAAGAGGCCACTAACTTGGCTGAGCAAAGCGATGAGGGACTCGCGTTGAAACACGCTATCATAACCGTTAACTCGGGTCAGATGCGCCAGACAACTTTACCGAAAAGTCACACTCCTGCCTAAAGGATTCTGACAGCAATCACTCTCACCTGATCTATGGTATTCTCGCACCAATCTGTTACGTTCTCTATTGCGTCAAACAGCTGGCCTATCAGGAACACTTCTCCCGGGTTCACCTTTGAGAAGTCAATCGTGGGGTAAAGACCCCTGATCTCCGTGTAAAGGCTGTCCACTCTTTCTTCAAGAGCTTCCACATTGTCGGCCAATCTCATGGCTTCCTTCGGCTTTTCGCTTAACTGATCAACACAATTTCGAACCGCCATCGCAGTTTCTTTCACAACACGAATCATTTCCAATCCTTTCTCCGTTATTTTTTCAGGCAACCTCTCTACCGGGGCCACTGACAATATCCTGCCGGATTCTTTCGACCAGTCAGTTATCCAGTCAATGTCCCTCGAAAGATGTAGTAGATCGTCTCTCTCGTGTGGAGGTATTTCACCCCTAGTAAGTTCAAGCGCAATTTCCCTTCTGAGGGCGTCAGCTTCCTCCTCCATTCTTGATAACCTTGCAATACTTGCCTCAGCTAACTCTCTCTGATGTTTGATCCTGTATTCCATCGCCTTCTCCAACTCCTCCACTGCACGAGTAGTTAGAGACAAATGTGCCTGCATAAGCTGCACAGCCTTTGTCTGCCTCCGCTTTCCAAACCAAGTCAAGAGCTTCTCACTCAATGTCCGTCACCTTCTCGATTCCTCATAGTCAAACATGTGACTACCCCGCGATACGTTCAGAACTTTGAGGCACCTCTCCTCCGAAATACTCTCCAAACTTAGCACATAAGGGTTTGTGCTTCTGATTCTATTCGAAATTAACCTTCAACACTACTCCAACTGAAGTTCCTTCTCCAAGCCTAGCTCCGGCATAGAATAGACCATTACATGGTGCGGGGATGTCGTAACCGCAACTTCGTCGAGAAGCTCGATCTCTAGCTCTCCGAAGCAAAGAGGATGCTCGACATATATCGTTCTTCCCCCTGCAATCTCGACTTCGTATCGGACCGCATAGCCCATGAACCTAATTCCTACAACTCTCCCCATCAAACAATTCTCGCCTCCAGAACCTTCAGCAATAGACATGAACTCCGGCCTAATGGCGATGATCACCTCTTCGCCAACTCTCCGAGTTCTATCAAGGGATTGAAGACGCATGTCTCCAATCTGCACGATACAGCCCCCTGGTGCTTCTTGGACGACTTTGGCCTCTAGGAAGTTTGCCTCGCCTAGAAAGTTTGCCGTGAAGATCATCTTCGGACGCAAGTACAGTTCAATCGGAGTTCCAGCCTCAATAATTCTGCCTCCCTTTATGATAACAACTCTATCCGATATGGACATGGCTTCCTCTTGGTCGTGGGTCACGTGAAGAACAGTGAGCCCCAGATCAGCAGTCATTTTTCTGACTTCGTATCGAAGGTCAGCGCGAACCTTCGCGTCTAGAGCGCCGAAGGGTTCGTCTAGTAGAAGCAAGGCAGAGCCGGACGCAAGTGCTCGCGCCACTGCCACCTTTTGTTGGGCCCCCCCGCTCAATTCCAGAGGAAACGAATCTGCTCGGCCGCCAAGTTTGACTAGGTTCAGTAGCTCTTCGACAAGCGCTTTGGCGCTTTGCGGCCCTTGTCCTTGAACTCGTGGTCCATATGAGACATTTTCGAATACCTTCATGTGCGGGAAGAGAGCGATCTCTTGAAAGACGTAACCAATTCTCCTATGTTGTATGGGAACGTTTCCTATCGCGTGGGCGTCAACGAATACTTTTCCCTCATCGGGAGCAACTATTCCGGCTATGCACTTAATGAGGGTGGATTTGCCGCATCCACTTGGGCCTATGACTGATACATACTCCTTTTCTCGAATGTCCAAGTTGACATCTTCAAGGGCTGTGATCGATCCGAATCTCTTTGTGAGTCCGACTATTCGAACATGTGGCATCTACAGCACCCTCAATTCCCTTGACAAACCTATCGGGGGATACGAGTAGACCATCGTATCCGATGGTTTGAAGTATACAACTACCCCTTTTCCTACGGGCATGGGCTTTTCGAGTCTTTGTGTTGGAGTCTTCGATGTGAGAATGTCGCCGTTGGCTAGGCGTATCTGATGGTTGACAAAGTCTCCTAGGAATCGCGAGGATTGGATCTCTCCCTCAATGATATTGTATCTATCTGGTTCAACCTGTTCAGCAGATTCTGCAATATTCACACGATCTTCTCTGATCACTACCACAACTTCTTCCGCGGGCAGATGGGTGGTGTCCCGAACGCTGATCCTCAGAGCTTGATGTAACTCTAGAACGGATTCTTCCGGCTGTCTCTTTACAACTACGCCTTGAAGAAAGTTGGCTCCACCCACAAAATGGGCAACAAACAGCGATTGAGGTTTCATATAGATGTGGAACGGTGTGGCGTACTGTCTTATCCTTCCCTCACGCAAGACGGCTATTCGGTCGCTGATAGCCGTCGCTTCAGCTTGGTCGTGTGTGACATGGATGGTAGTCACTCCTGAGTCCTTCGCAAGCTTCCTCAGCTTGTACCTCAATTCCACACGGAGCCTTGCATCCAAGGCTCCAAGTGGCTCATCGAGAAGTAGAAGTTTCGCTTTTGTTGCCAATCCTCTCGCAAGGGCGGCGCGTTGCTGCATGCCTCCACTTAGCTCATCTATTTTCGAATCAGCCCTGTGGCCCAGTTTCATCATTTCCAGCATTTCTCTTGCTGTACGAAGTGCTTCCTGTTCGTTCACTCCGTGTGCAAGAGGCCCGAACGCTACGTTCTCCAAGACTGTCAAATGCGGAAAGAGGGCATACTGTTGCGGTACATAGACAGCGCCTCGCTCCTCTGCTGGCACCGCGATCGCTGGCTTATCGTCGATGTAGATCTCTCCCTCATCCGGGATCGTCAGGCCCGCAATCAGTTTGAGTAGCGTCGTCTTCCCACTGCCAGTCGGCCCTAGAATGCAAATGTATTCCTCGTCAGGTATCTCCATGCTCAGCCGGTTTATCGCCGTAATCGATCCGAATCTCTTGACGATGTCGACTAGCTTGACTGAAGGCATTTGAGCTATCTCCGCTTCTTCATGGCCAGTCGAAGGGCAAAGAGGCTGATGAAGGATATTGCGACAAGCAATCCTACGCCTAGGCTCTGTGTCGAACGTGAGACCACAACTGTTCCCTTGACCCAATCGACCAGTAGCACCGGAGCAGTCTTCAGCTCCGTGGCAACCGCTGCAGCAGCCCCTGTCTCGTCAACGCTTCTCGTGAAAGTCAATATTGCTCCCGCAAACACCGAATATTTAGTCAATGGAATGATTATTCGTCTGAAGACGGTTAGAGGTCTTGCTCCCAATGTCCTAGCGGTTTCTTCTAGATAGATCGGAACCGACTCTACTGCAGCAGACATGGCCCTAACAAAGTAGGTGTATGTGATTGTCAGATGCGAGATCGTCAGAACCCAAAACTCCGGCAGAACCCCGATAGTTCTCCAAAAGGAGCCTAGAGAAACTCCCAGAGCCACAGACGGAACAACGATCGGAATGTTTACCAATCCATCCATCAGCGACGTAGCAACCTTTCCGAGCCTCCTTCTCGCTATGAGCACAGCCATCGGCATACCTGTCAACATGTTAACTGCTGTGACAATTATTCCAATGACATAGCTCAGCACCATGCTCTGCCAATAAGTACCCCAGACTCCTCGGCTTGACAGAGCTTCTTTCAAGGTTCCATCAAATACAGCGTAGACGCTTGGCAGTGCAATGAATAATGAAGGAGCGATGACGATGAGAACAAAGACTGACAAGGAGGCCAAGTCTCTTGTGAGAATTGCTCGGGACTCGCTCAGTTTCCTCTCTGTCTTGGGCCAGACGCGTGAAACTGGTAGCTTCAGTTTCGGGCCAAGATACTTGATGAGCATGAACGCTACAATTGATCCGGCTATGAGTACGAAGCTCACAAACGAGAGAGGCCCCTCAAGCCCTGCGTCCTTGGCATTCTTAATAAGGACCGGTCCGTTCTCGAAAGCTCCAGCTACGACAATCGTTGCTCCGGTCTCAGATAGCGATCTTGCGAACGATAGAAGAAACGAGGCGACGAGCGCTGGTCTCAGGATCGGAAGGGTCACGGTTCTAACTGCTGTGAAGGGCTCAGCCCCCAAGGTCTTTGCTGCAATTTCGAAGATCTCTCTGTATCCAGAAAGTTCGCCAACCATAACTCTTACCACGACAGGAAGTGAGAAGGCGAAGTGAAGAAGCAGGACGAGAACTAGCCCCGGTGTTAGTATGGCGCGCCCGAGGAATAGGCTTGCCAGTCCTTCTGGCCCCCAAAATAGGAGAGTCGAGAAGCCCAATGCCACTGTAGGAATGATGAACGGTATGTCGGTAAGCGTATCAACGATGCTTCCCCATCTTGGATTACTTCTTACGATCAGCCACGCCAGCGGAATTCCTAATGCTAGATCTAGCATGGAGACAATGAATGCAACCATGAAGGACCAAGAGATAGCGGATTGTGATCGAGCGAGTAAGACCGGGTCTCGGAAGACCTCCCCTACCTTGTCAAGCTTCAGCACTATTCCGAATATTGGAGGAAGCAGAATAAGTGCGAAGAAGAAGATCACGCTAAGCGTGTAGATGAGGTTGGAGACTCTTCGGCTTGCAGATAGTCTATCGAGGGTACCGAGGAACCTGTCCATGATTTGGACATCAGCGCGCTTTCGATATCCCAAGTAGACGAGCCTCGCATCCATCGGCCCAAGCTCAGGATCTCCGGCGGTCAACCGTTTCATGTGAGGAAGGGCCAGTTCCTATCAACGTTACAGGGACGCCAGTTTCACTCTCAACTTGACGTATGAATTCTTGAGCGTTTTGAGGAAGCTTCTCAAAGCTCCGAACCCCTCTACATTCAGAGTAGACAACATCGAGTTTTGTGATGGCGACTTGCGTTGCTCCGTTGAGCATAACTGCTCTTCTTGCCAGTTTGAAGTCGAAGGGCGCGGCTCTTCTAGGTCTACCTGTCACAGTCCCAAACTCCAACCAACCCCTTCTCTCTAACTCCTCTGCTGGGAGCTGGTTCTCCAAGGGCCCTTCTCCCACTCTTGTAACAAAAGCCTTGAAGACGACTACGACATCGTCAACGGCCGTTGGGCCAATCCCCACATCTGAACAGATAGCGGATGCGCATACATCTTTTGCCGTGCAGAAAGGGTAGGTGCCATGGTAGAGCGATAAGTAGGTTCCCTGGGTTCCTTCCACGAGCACGGTCTTCTTCTGACTGATCGCGGACTCCAGCTCCTGAGGGACATCAGTCAGGTACCCAGAGACTTCAGGGACTTCTCTGGCAAGTTTCGCTTTTCGATAAGTTCTTTCCGCCTGACAGACTCCTACACCTGTCTTCGTGGTTCCGATTTTGGTAGTGAGATGGGCGTTTCTCTTCTCTTCCTCTATGTGTCTTTCCTCGATGATTGCGCACTGTTCGTCGACTCCGAGTCGATTCTCGGTATTGGTGAGCTTAATCTCTTCTAGAAGCACTTTCGGGTTTACGAGGACTCCTGGCCCAATTAGTAGCCTTGAATCAGGGCAGACGAAACCGCTTGGAACCATTCTGAGGGCATATGTTCGACCTTCATATTCGACCTTGTGGCCTGCGTTAGGGCCAACTCCTCCTCTTACTGTTATTGAAGGCTTGTCTTTTATTGCAAGGTATGAGACCACCTTTCCCTTGCCTTCATCTCCAAAAAATCCGCCAACAACGACCGTGCATGGCATGAAATTGTCCCACCGATGAGGTTGGGATGTTCAGTATAAAGATTTTCAAGAACTAAGGGCCAGCACGACAGCGAGAGCAAAATTCGGTTTGCTATTTCACCAATCTCGCCACAGCGCTGGCTGATCGAAGAGTCGCTTCACGGCGACACCTTTCGAAGTTGTTTGCTCCAACTTCCAGAGATGCTCGGTGAGTCAGTTCAGGTTGGGGTCTCATATCCGTTTTCGCACTTATGACCATTCAACGGGAAGACAAGAAAGCACCCGAATGCTGATATAATGGACTGAGTTTTCTGTTTGGAGGGGTCGTGCGTGAGTTTCGAGAACCTCCGCAAGATCTTCAATCCATCCAGCATTGCTGTGATAGGCGCAAGTGAAGACGCAGATTCTATCGGAAGAACCCTCACAACGAACCTGACTCAAGGAGGATTCACAGGCGCAGTATATCTCGTCAATCCGAGAAAGCCCAAAGTGCTTGGCTTAGATGCCTATCCTAGCGTGAGCAAGCTACCCAAGGCAGTGGATCTTGCTGTCATAGCAACACCGGCGGCTACAGTTCCAAGCATTGTTGAAGAATGCGGTCAGATAGGAATTCGAGGCTTGATTATTGTTTCAGCCGGATTCAAGGAGACAGGATCCGAAGGTCTGGAGTTGGAGAGGGAGATCACGAGTGTGCAGCAAAAGTATGAGGGAATGAGAATCGTCGGGCCGAATTGCCTAGGCGTTATGCGCCCTAGCATCAACCTTAATGCCACATTCGCTCGGAAAATGGTCAGGCCTGGCAAGGTTGCCTTCATATCTCAAAGCGGAGCCCTCTGCACCTCAATCCTAGATTGGGCCGTTCCGAACAATGTGGGATTCAGCGCGTTCGTTTCAATTGGCTCAATGATTGATGTCGATTTCGGAGACCTGATAGACTATTTCGGAGAAGATCCGCAGACGCGAAGCATAGTCATGTACATAGAATCCATCACAGACGCAAGGGAATTCATGAGTGCTGCCCGAGGTTTTGCTCGCACCAAGCCAATCATAGTAGTGAAGTCTGGGAGGTTCACTGAAAGTGCGAAAGCTGCAGCGTCACATACGGGCGCGTTGGCAGGAGAAGACGCGATCTACGACGCCGCCTTGAGAAGAGCGGGAATCGTTAGGGTAGATGAGATTCAAGACCTTTTCAGCTGCTCAGAGACGCTGGCGATGCAACCTGTTCCGAAGGGGCCGAACCTTCTCATCATTGGGAACGCTGGAGGCCCGAACGTCATGGCAACGGACGCTCTCATTTCTAGAGATGGAAGACTTGCAGTACTTCGTCAAGAGAGCCTAGAGACTCTCAACAAGATCCTACCGCCATTTTGGAGCAGGTCAAACCCGGTTGACCTCCTAGGAGATGCATCAGCTGACAGATATCGAGGTTCTTTGGAGATATGCATGTCCGACGACAACGTGCACGGTGCTGTGGTGATATACACTCCTCAAGGAGCCTCTGACCCAGTCGAAGCAGCACAGGCAGTAATCGATGTATCCGCGAAGACACGCAAACCCGTTTTGACATCTTGGATGGGTGAAGAAGATGTAGCCGAAGGCCGTCGCCTGTTGAGAAAGAACAACGTGCCAACCTTCATAACTCCTGAACAAGCGGTCAAGGCGTACCTGTACATGTATCAGTACAGGCGGAACCTTGAGCTACTTTATGAGACGCCTGAAGAGCTTCCGATCGAGCAGTCTCCGATAAAGCATCATCTCAAGGTCCTTGCAAGGAGAGCAGCTTCGGAGGGCCGGGTAATTCTAACAGAAGATGAGTCGAAGCGATTCCTAGAATTCTACGGAATCCCCGTAGTTGAGACGAAAATCGCGTTCACTCTGGAGGAAGCAGTTGCAGCCGCCGCAGCAATGGGATATCCGATCGTAATGAAGATTCTCTCGCCTCAAATAACACATAAGACTGATGTGGGCGGTGTATCACTTGACATTCAATCGGATGAAGACTTGAAGAATCGATACAACGAGATGATGGACAATGTGAGAAAACTGGCTCCTGAAGCGAAGATTTTGGGTGTAACCGTTCAGAAAATGGTTCGGAATGTAGACTATGAGTTGATTATGGGTTGTAAGAAAGACAGGTTGTTCGGCTCCGTGATTCTATTTGGATCAGGAGGAGTTGGTGTCGAGGTATTTGCGGACAGAGCAATTGGGCTTCCTCCTCTGAACCAAGTCCTCGCAAGGAGACTTATGGAACGAACTAGAATCTATACAGTATTGAAGGACGGATTTAGAAACCGGAGACCTGCAAACATGCCTCTGTTGGAGGAGACTCTTGTCAAATTCTCCGAGATGATTGTAGATTTTCCCGAGATAAGAGAGCTTGATGTCAACCCCCTTGTATGCGCGGAGAACGCCGTTATTGCATTGGACGCTAGAGTCATCATCGATAAAGACGTCGCGCTATCCAAGCCTGATCCTCATCAACATTTGGTGATAAGCCCATACCCGGTAAAGTACGTCACACAATGGAGAGCGAAGGACGGGAGAACTGTTATCCTGCGGCCAATAAGGCCTGAAGATGAGCCTATGTGGCTTGAGATGTTCGAGAACTTCTCGGAACAGACGATAATGAATCGCTTCTTCTACCTCATAAAGGATACTCCTCACGAGATGAGAGTAAGGTACTGCAATATAGACTACGACCGGGAGATCGCCATTGTTGGCGAGATAGTTGAAGAGGGCAGGAGAAAAATCGTCGGAGTTGTTAGACTAGTAATTGAACCAAGAGGAAAGAAGGGAGAGTTTGCTGTGGTCGTTGCCGACCCATGGCAGGGATTGGGAATCGGGACAAAGATGGTGGATCACATGATAGGAATCGCTGAAGACAAGAATCTGGAAAGCATAGAGGGCGTTGTCCTTTCAAGGAACACCAGGATGTTGGAACTTTGTAGAAAAATGGGTTTTCAACTAGAGAAGCGGAATCTCGAAGAAGTTCAAGTTACACTCGATCTAACCGGAAGAGGCCGAGCGGATCTAGCCCAAACCGGCCAGCAAGATACAGAACAGTCTGGGGGCAACCTGTAAGCAACTGAAATCAGAATACAAGACCAAGTGTTTGAAAGCCAAGACTGAAGAAGAACCATTACCTTGCATTCTTGTTTTTTGTCAGAATTTTCTCGAAGTTCCATAATCTGGTTGCGGGGCGAGGCGGGAAGATGTCGATTCCGAAGCCAGCATGGCGGCCGCCGCAACGAGGTGTTCGTTTGGAAGTCGATATGTACGAAATCAGCCGCACAGGATCTTCTGTCTGACTTACTGTATGTAGGGCAGTTGCAGCTTTAGGTTGGTATTTTGGTTCCGGGGTTCAGTATGTTTTTCGGGTCGAACATTTTCTTCATCTTCTTCATCAGCTCGATTTCTTTTTCAGCTAGGTAGATGTGGAGTTTTCCTGTTCTGATTTTTCCTATGCCGTGTTCCCCTGTTATCACACCGCCAGATCGGACGGCGACCCCGTATATTTCGTCTCTTTGCCTCTTCACGTACTCTAGGTCACCGGCCTGTCTTTTCATTATGTGCACATGGAGATTACCGTCCGCTGCATGTCCGAAAGCTGGCAAGGGGACATTCTCTTTCTCTGCAATCTCTTTCACAGCATTCGTGAGCTTAGCTAACTCGGCTGTCGGCACGGTTACGTCGAGAATATCAGCCGTTTCGCTTTTTAGGACTGAGTATATGTTGCTTCTTATCCTCAAGATTCTGTTTTGTTGGTCTTCTGGTTCAACGAAGAGAGGCTCGAGCGAGCTGTTCTGTTTGCATACCTCGGCGATTTTCAGGCTCTCTGAAAGTACTTGTTCCCTGTTGGGTTCAGCTACTATTATTATGAGGTAGCAGTTTCCCGATTTGACTGGCCAGTTTTCACCCAGATGCTGCGCAGTTCTCTCCATCAGGTCTCTTTCAACGTATTCTATCGCCAGCGGCATTCCTCCGTCTCGGAGTATTCTTGGAACACTTCTTATTGCGTCGTCTCGATTGTCGTAAGGTATGATGAGAGTCGCTGTTGCTCCGAACCTCGGGTGAAGCCGCAAGATCACCTTAGTTATCACGGCTAGCGTTCCTTCACTTCCTATTATAAGTTGCATAAGGTCGTAGCCCACGTTATTCTTGTGCAGTCTTCCTCCGAGCCTTAGTATCTCGCCAGTAGGAAGCACGACTTCCATTCCTTTAACGTAGTTCCTCATCACCCCGTATCTTATTGCTCTGGCTCCACCAGCATTTGTGGCGACCAGTCCTCCTACCTGAGCGGTCTCGTCACCAGGATGCAATGGGAAAAATAGGCCAGCCTCAACGGCTGAGCTCGAGAGTGTCTCAAGAGTAACGCCTGCTTCTGCGATTGCCATCAGGTTCTCTTTGTCTATCTCGATTTTGTTCATTCTCTCCATCGAAAGGATTATGCCATCCCGGGTTGGGATGGCCCCGCCCGCCAGTCCCGTTCCGCCCCCTCTCGGGACAACAGGAATGCCGTTTTCGTTAGCAAGTCGTAGTACCTCAGAAACCTCTTGAGCGTCGGCCGGTTTTATCAATACAAGGTCGCTGGCAGGCTCAGGCCTAACCAATTCAACACTTTCATCCACCAAGTAGTTCTGCATCTGTTCCCTTTCAGTCTCGACATTGCTCTTTCCCACGATAGTTTCTAGGCTACGTATTAGACCCCTGTCCATGCCATCACCCACACCTAAGTAGCTCTTTCTTTTTCACCGCTCCTCCTACAAGAATATGTTTGTACGTTTTGCTAGCGGCCTATTGTGAGGCGGGTTACCAAAAGCCTCCGTGAGCTCCAGCGCCGCGACCGTTTAGCGCTCTTGGATTTAGCGAACCAATATCGTCGAAACGTCGTTGACATTGGTCCCCGTAGGCCCTGTCAGAATGAGATCGCCAAGTTCCGAAAAGAAGTTGTATGAGTCATTTTCAGATAGAAATTCCTCCGGAGCCAGTCCCATTTTACTTGCTCTAACCAAGGTCTTCCCATCCGCTATTGCTCCAGCTGCATCCGTCGGCCCATCTACGCCATCTGTGCTGGCCGAAGCCACAACAACTCCGTCCATACCGTCCAGCTTCAGTGCGGCTGCCAAGGCTAGTTCTTGATTTCTTCCACCTAAGCCCTTTCCGGTAACAGTTACAGTTGTTTCTCCACCAGCTATTATGCCGGCAGGTTTTTGAACAGGGTTTCCGGACAAGGAAACTTCATGAGCTATCGAGACCAGCATCACTCCCACATGCCGAGCCTCCCCCTCAAGAGTTGAGGTTAGTAAGAGCGTGTTCAAACCCTCCGAATTTAGGTATTCGCAGGCTGCTAGACTTGCAGTTCTGTTGCTTCCGACAACAATGTTGTAGACTTTCTTGAACGCGTCGTCGTTCGCCTTGGGTGTTTCAGGAATGAGATGACTCTGTCCGTCTGACAAGGCCTTTCCAATGGATTTTGGCACCGTATCCCACAAACCATATTTTTTCAGTACCCTTATGGCGTCGCTGAAGGTTGTTGGGTCTGGGACAGTTGGACCTGATGCAATGAACTCTAAGTGGTCGCCCACAACATCAGAAAGAATAAGATTCAGGACCACCGCCGGATATGCCTTTTTTGCAAGCCAGCCACCCTTAATATCTGAAATATGCTTCCTGACAGTATTGATCTCACTTATTGTCGCACCGCACTTGAGCAGTGCTTGCGTGATCTCTCTTTTGTCGGCAATTGGTATTTCGCCTCGAGGCAGGGGCATGAGGCTAGATCCTCCGCCTGAGATTAAACATATAATTAGGTCGTCTTGCTTCGCCTGCGTAGCTATTTCTAGGATCCGGCGTGCCGCTTCTACGCCGGTTTCATCCGGGATTGGATGGCTTGCCTCATGGAGTTTTATGATATCTGTCTTGTTCTTGCTGCCATATGGAACAGTCACGAGTCCCTCTGTGATGCGTCTACCCAACATCTGCTCAACAACTTCGGCCATCGAGCCGCTCGCTTTACCGGCTCCTATTACATAGACTCTCTTGAATCTCCATAAGTCAAAGGAGTATCCGTTGATGTGGATAGTTGAGTTCTTGAGCAAGAACCTTGACTTCAGTATGTGTTTCGGATCGGCTGCATTCACTGCAGATTCAAGGCTCGCCAGTGCTAAGGCTCTAGCTTCTTGGTTAAGAGATGTCTCCCCGTTTTTCACTAGTTGTTCTCTGTTGGCTATTGTTGTCATATCGATGACTCGTTGTAGGTTTGTTGAGAGTCGATATCTAGGCGTAGTAGGTGAGTGTTAATAAAGAGTTGCGTCAATCAATGGTTTGTGAGTCTCATGCCGAAACCCAGAGTTTACGTTACTCGTGCTCTTCCCGAGAGGGGTTTAGACGAAATACGGCGGAATTTTGAGGCGGACCTATGGGGTGAGTACAGTCCGCCGCCAAAACGCGTCATAATAGAGAAGGTTAGAGACGTTGATGCTCTAGTGTCTCTCCTATCCGATTCGATAGATGCGGAGGTGTTTGATGCGGCACCCAAGCTAAAGATTGTTGCGCAGATGGCCGTAGGCTTCGACAACATAGACATCAAGGAAGCAACAAGAAGAGGGATATATGTAACGAACACGCCGGAAGTGTTGACGGAAAGCACAGCAGATTTCGCTTGGGCGCTCCTGTTGTCAGTTGCAAGGCGTATTGTTGAAGCAGACAATTATGTTCGTAGCGGACAGTGGAAGGTTGGCTGGCATCCTAGCATGCTGTTGGGTCGAGACGTCCACGACGCGACCTTAGGTATAGTTGGTGCGGGGAGAATAGGTTCGGCTGTTGCAAGAAGAGCGAAAGGGTTCAACATGAAAATCCTTTACTACGATGTCGTGCCTCGTCCAGATTTGGAGAAGGATTTAGGGGCGAAGCGTGTGGACTTGGATACACTTTTCAAAGAGTCGGACTTTGTGAGCGTGCACGTCCCATTGATGAAAGAAACCTATCACTTCGTGGATGCACGGAGACTCAGCCTGATGAAGAGAACGGCCTTCCTGATCAATAATTCGAGAGGGCCGATTGTAGATGAAAAGGCTCTATATGATGTGTTGAAAGAGGGTAGGATCGCAGGGGCGGCACTAGATGTTTTCGAGCAAGAACCGACCCCTACGAGCAACCTCCTCCTCAAGCTTCAGAACGTTGTTGTGGCTCCACACATATCGAGCGCAAGCCATGAAACGCGTTCCAAGATGGCTGAGATGGTCGCTGAAAACCTAATAGCATTCTTTGAGGGAAGAACGCCGCCTAATTTGGTTAATCCTGAGGTCTTGCGAACACGGCCACTGTCAAGATAGTCCTAGCGCCCGGTTGTAATCAAGCCTCTCCAAACAAGAGATCGTTGACATACAAAGAGCAATGTCGTCAGACACTGTGCCAGCCCTCAAACAAGTACCTCATGCTGAACAAAGACTGCTCTGTATGTGCTTTCAGCAGAATTTTTGTGACAAGATCTCAAACTATCCCCATTCGATCCTACGTCGAATTCATTTTCTGGGTCTTTGAAGATGTCATCATGAATAAGCAGTTTACTCTTAAATATTAATTCGAGCGTCGGTCTAGTCTGTTGTGAGGAAGACTCCGTGACGAAATTCATCTTTGTCACTGGCGGCGTTATGTCAGGCATAGGCAAAGGTGTGACAGCCGCCTCCATCGGGAAGATACTGCAGGTAAGAGGTTTCAAGATAACCGCGGCCAAGATAGACCCCTACCTGAATGTGGACGCTGGAACAATGAATCCGATCATCCATGGAGAAGTCTTCGTGACGGAGGATGGGGGCGAAATAGACATGGATGTTGGCACCTACGAGCGATTCTTGGACATTAATATTCCCAAGGATCACAATATGACGACGGGCCAGGTCTATCTCTCGGTGATCGATCGGGAGAGGCGAGGGGACTTCTTAGGCAGATGCGTTCAGATAATTCCGCACATTACGGATGAGATAAAGCAAAGAATAGTTCAGATCGCAACTAGAAGCAGTACTGATGTCACAATAATCGAAGTCGGCGGAACAGTGGGGGACATTGAAAGCCTTCCATACCTAGAAGCGGCTCGTCAGATGAGGCTTGAGCAGGGACACGGGAACGTTCTCTACGTGCACGTTACGCTCGTGCCGGTCTTGGATGTTGTGGGAGAGCAGAAGACGAAGCCAACGCAACATAGCGTGCAGGAACTCAGAAGAATCGGTATCCAACCTGACATAATCGTTGCGAGAAGCCGGAAGCCTCTACTAACCGAACCAAAGAGGAAGATAGCTCTGTTCTGCAATGTAGAAGAGAAGGCTGTTTTCACTTCCCCAGACATACAGACAGTATACGAGACTCCACTGGTTCTTGATCAGCAGGGACTGGGCGACTACCTGACAGAGAGGCTTGAGCTTCCAAAAAGGAAAGCGAACTGGGCCAATTGGGAGCAGACCGTGAAATCTTTCACAAACCCAAAACATGAGGTTAGAATCGCAATCTGTGGCAAATATGCGGAACTCGCAGATTCATATGTCAGCGTGAACGAGGCTCTTAGACATGCAGCTGCGTTCTGCAACTCGAAACTTTCGATTGACTGGATAGAGACCGAGATATTCGAGGATGACGCGTCGAGACTGCAAACTCTGTCGAAATTCGATGGGGTACTTGTCCCCGGCGGTTTCGGTGCGAGAGGCACAGAAGGGAAGATCGCAGCAATCAACTACGCTCGCTTGAATGATATGCCTTTCCTAGGCATCTGTCTAGGATTTCAGCTCGCGACAGTTGAGTTCGCGCGGAGCATCGGACTTCACGGCGCCAATAGCACCGAGATAGATCCTGCCACTGCTAGTCCGGTGATAGACCTTATGCCTGAGCAAAGGGAGGTCGGATACAAAGGGGCAACGATGAGGCTGGGAGCCCATGAGATCATAATTTCCCCAGGAACGATCGCGGAGAGGCTCTACAGAACTCGAAGAGCATATGAGAGGCATAGGCATCGCTACGAAGTGAACCCCAGATACTTGGACCAGCTCACAAAAGCCGGATTGGTCTTCTCCGCCAAGAATAGCGACGGAACACGGATGGAAATCCTTGAGCTTCCCGACAAGTACTTCTATTTCGCCACACAATTCCACGGCGAGTTCAAGTCTAGACCCAACAAACCGTCACCACCCTACTACGGATTTGTCAAAGCGTGCTTGGACAAAAGGCTTGGCAAGCCTAAGCCAGAGTTCTGGATGTAGCATATCAACCACGAAAAAGGAGTGGTTACAGTGGAGATTCGGAATGAGTAGCGTGCACATGGCAGTTGTCATATGGCGCCAAGTGGCATTGTTCATAAGGAATAGGCCTGTCCATGATGATCATTCTGAGGGAAACTACGTGCAGGAGGGAGCCTTTTTCAAACACTTGAGCGGAAATGCCGGAATGCCTAGCCGCGTTCTGAGAACACACGCCATTCTCGCGGATCATAAGTCATACGCGAGGATACCTAAATCGAGGAGAACATGATGATGGGCACATCGCATAAGATCATCTTGGGCGACTGCAGGAACATGCAAGAGATCCCTGACGGCATGGTGCACCTGGTAGTTACTTCACCGCCGTATCATAATGCTCCCTTTGATTACCCTGACTTGTTCAAAACCTATGACGAGTTTCTTCAACTTATGAGAGATGTCAGTATAGAGCTTTTCAAGAAGCTTGCGCCCGGAAGGATAGCAGCATTTGTCATAGACGATATGCTGGTCAAGGGAGTCAAGTATCCCATAGTGGCTGACATTACCAAGATAATGACAGATGCTGGATTCCGTTATCGAGATAAGATCGTCTGGAGAAAGCCCGAGGGATACATAAGAATTAGTCATAGAAGCGGTGTGGTACTCCAACATCCATATCCAATGTATTTCTACCCGGACAACGTTCAAGAAGACATTATGATCTTTCAGAAGGGGAAATTTGACTATGACTACGTGAGGAGGCTTAACCGAAAAACTAGGGAAGCCTCGAGAATCGACACCAATGACTATCAGATGAACAAGTGGTACCTTAACGTTTGGGAGATAACTAACGTTATTCCTTCGAAAGAACGACTAGAGGTCGGAATAGCAGCGTTTCCAGAGGAGATCCCTCGACGATTGATAAAGCTGTTCACATTCGTCGGAGAGACCGTTTTGGATCCATTTCTTGGTTCCGGAACAACGACGAAAGTTGCCAGGGAGCTTGGCCGAAACAGCTACGGGTATGAGATTGATCTTGAACTGATTCCAGTTATGCGGAGGAAGATATGCTACTATTCTTCGTCGCTCGCTGATGATCAAATTGCAATAAGCATACGGGAAGATGCGCGAAAACTTGGTACACTCCTTCGAGAACGGCTGAAAAGACAAGACTGGGCACAAAGGCGTAAGAGAAGGGCCGGGAAGCAGTTGTAAGCAAGAATTGATAGATTGTGATGATTCGGGAATCTCCACCTTTTATGAGAGTAATGGTTGACAGAGCGATGCGCATAAAGACAATAATCTAGATTCAGGCTTTTGGCAGATCTTCGATGACTTGCTTTAGTTCAAGAATCGGTATTTCACGGCCGGTGCGTCGGTCGCGTAGGCATTTTCTGACATGTGACGGCCCATGCTCCTTTACCCAAGACGAATACTCAACATCAATGATCTCATAGTGTGAGTGTCCTTGACGATACCGTTCATCCATGTCGTCCTTCCAAACAATGATCAAGCTGAGGCCTTCAATCACTTTTCTTCCGGCGTCAAAGTCGTCAACTAAGTCACTTGTGCAAAGCTTGAATTCTATGTTACTCAAGTCCCTGTCGCTTCGGGGTTCAGGAAGAGTAACTCCGGGATAGTGGATTACCATTTTTCCATCGAATTCCTCGCGTGAAGAAATCGACCATGTTTCATACTCAGGCAAATAGCCTCTTCCAACAAGCTCGAAGAACAGTGCGATAACCTCCATTTCTTCCACTGGCACTTTCCTCAGACTCAAGAAGGGCACGCCGAGGCTAGGACGGGATACGACTGATACTGATGGCATAACCGCCGGAGGCAAAATCGATTCCGGCACTTTTCCTGCAATACACTCAGCTGTGTGGATCAGGGTACTCCTAAATGCATCCCTAAAAAATGCGTTAACCTTTCCTAGCAACCACGGATTCTTTATCGTCTGTTTACCATACGTCAGTTTTTGCTTGAGATTTATGATCAGGCTGATGTTGTTGATGAAGCCGAGACCACCTACGTCCGAAGGAGTAAGAATTTCATGTACCGAAGGAATACCTGATGCGGCTATGAACCTTGAACGCGGATAATCTATCAAGTATTTCCGTAGGACCTCTCTTGAACCAGCAACAAGGTATATTCCGGTGACATATCTCTCAAAATATGGTTTGTAATCAGATATGTTCGGTGGCACACGCATCTTCGGATTATTTAGCATTTTTTGAGCTTCAGAGAAATCGGAGAACTCTTGTACGTAGATGTAGCTAGAGCTGTAATCTCCTATGTATCCTCCTTCACCGGGAAAAGGTGTCTGTGTGGGATAACCTATGGGATACGGTCGGGGTTTTCTGGAGCGGTTAATGATCTCTACGGCGTCCCAACATTTATTCGGGAAAGACACGGTTAGCGTTGGGTTCTTGAGAAATACTTGGCCCAATTCTCCCACGGCTGCCACTTCTCTGCAACGTAAGCCAATAGTTATATCGATAGGAACTGTTTGATTGACTTGAAGCAAGTTATTGACGTTTGCTGCATAACCCGTAGTTCTGAAATAGTGCTCAATGGCGAGTCGAAACTTGTCGACAATGCCTGCAGCTAAAGAATCATCGATGCGTTGAGAAGCAACATAGTTGCCATAAATCTGTTCTATGAGAGAGCGGACTCTTTTGTCTTCTTTTGGAAAACTGTATACCAGTCTAGTGCCAGTCTCCTCTTCACGGCTTACATTAGTGGGCTCGTCGTAGTTGAGTTCTATATCTTCTGCTAGCTCTTTCATATACCGGTAGCCATCATTGATCTTGCAGTGCCACTTTCTAAGGGTACCCGCCTTCTCATCTATGTACTTAGCCCAGAACTCGAAATTATTTGTACAAGCTATGACAGTTTTTATTCCGACGCCGATTTCCCCACAGAGTCTATGGTCTTCTGGATCCTTGTTGCTTGCACCAAACCCCAACAGGGTTAAGTCAAAAGGAAAGCCTTCTCCATTATCTTCTACTGTGACTTCTTCTCCATCGACATCTATGTCTATTCTAACGTAGCCCTTGGCCTTTCCTGATTGCTGAATGGCGTCGAGGGAGTTTTGCAACGTCTCGTGAACAACTATCCAGTCATTTGGGTACGTTTCGATCGTTTTCTGAACAGATCTTTTCAGTGTGAACGGGAGGCTAAGATCATGAATGAGACGTTTCTTGGGCACGCCTGAGTCTCCTGCAACAGGTACTACCACTGGCGACCTATTAGTTTTTTACGTTAACACTGCTTTCATTTTCCGTCGTGTGAGGCTACGCTATTCCAAATACTCACAAGCGTTTTAGCCTAGTTGACAACACGCTATTGGTGATGTCATTCAAGGAACTGGCCGACACCTTTCGAACACTTGAAGCTCCAGACCTTAGGGTCCTAACTGGAGTCGAGTTGGCGCACGGTAGCTACGCGTTTCCCCCTGTCGAGGAGATAAGGAAATACGCGAATCTGCCTCTTGACGAAGTTAGGTTCAGGCTGGATATTCTCGACAGGAAGGGATTATTGCGTAAGATTCCGTCCAGACAGATAGGATATGATGGCTACTCTCTGAACTATTCCGGCTACGATTGTCTCGCCCTGAACGCGCTTGTCAAGGCTGGAGCGGTGGATGCTCTGGGAAAACCGCTTGGTATAGGAAAGGAGGCCGATGTCTACGAGGGGCTATCTCGCAAGCGTCGGGTAACTGTGAAATTCCACCGGATAGGGAGGATAAGCTTCAGACAGACCCGAAGAGCGAGGGGTTTCGTTGCCGATCGTTCTCACACGACTTGGATTTATCAGTCAAGGTTGGCCGCGGAAAGAGAGTTCCAAGCGTTAAGGCTCGTTCACAGGTATGGAGTCTCAGTCCCTCGTCCAATTGCGCACAACCGTCACGTGGTGGTAATGGGGCTTATCAGGGGTCTGGAGCTCAATGATGTTGGGACGATAGACAGGCCTGAAATCGTTCTCAACAACATACTGTTCAACGTCAGAAAGGCCCATGTCGATGCACAGGTCATTCACGCCGACATGAGTGAATTCAATGTGATCGTCAAGAAAGACGGGACGGTGCTCATCATAGACTGGCCTCAATTCATAAAAGCAAACCATCCCAACGCCGCAGACATTCTCAGGCGTGATGTAACAAACATACTGAAGTTCTTTAGACGGAAATTTGGAACTAAATATCCTCTTGAGCAGGCACTCGCCTATGTGAGAGGGGAATCTCCCCCTACAGGCGCCGCGACTTGACAAAACGATGTGGATAGACGCGTCTTTCCTACTGATTAGCGGGGCGGTTCCACACGGACGTACAGAATATTGCTGCCGCGTAGGATGACGCTGCCGTAGTTCGCTGTCGGTGAATCAGATCTATACTCTGTGGCTCCCTCAAGTATAATGTTCATATGACTATCGCAGTCAATCATTCTTCCTCGAAACTCGACATCATTCTTAAGCCTGACGCTGACCTCACTGTTCAGTTTCTTAACCAAAAGGTTCAATGGCTTCTTCGATGGCTCCACTAGAATCCCTTCATCAATCGTTCACACGCCCCCCGGTCTCTATAAAAGGCTTTTCGGGTCAGCACGTGTTCTCACATTCCGGCGCCACCTCAGAAGTCTTCTCGCCGACCGCAACCCAGTCTTTGAGATCCTCATCATCTACGAGGTCTCTCGGCCTAACAGAGGTCACCTTCATTAATCTCAATACCTGATCCGCCTCAACGTTCTTCTTGGCAAACGACAGAACGATTTGCGCCGAATCTCTTGCGACCCGCCCGAGTTCGCGCAGGGTCCTTTCCATCTCAGGCATGTTCCCGAGCATAGTAAAGGATACGACTCGATCAAAGGTCGCAGACTTGAAGGGAAGGCTGTCTGCGTCAGCACAGACAAGGGCGACGTCCCTTGCCGGCCCAACTCTTTTCTGCGCAAGTTTGAGCATAGCCCGGGAATAGTCTACTCCAACAAAGAATCCATGCTGCCCAAAAAACCGTCTCAGCAACGTTCCCGTCCCACATCCACAATCCAGAACCAATTTGCCTGCGACTCCCCTCAAGTATCGGGAACAACGCTCGTACTTCTTCTCCTGTTCTTCTCCATAGAGCATATCATATGTGCCGGAGCCCGCCTCGTATCCAGCTAGGGTACGCTTCTTATGCTCCCAATATTGATCGTTGATCTGTTTGCCCACGGCGCTTCTACCTCTTTCGAAAGAATTCACTTATCTTCCTTGTCTCCCGTTGTGCCAAGATTTCCGAGCATTTTTGAGGAGATATTGCCTTGAACTCAAGGTTCATCGATGCAAGCAATCCTTGGGTGCCTCTCTTCAATTCGGGGGCAACAATAATCCCTCTCAAACCTCGACCGATGTTCTTCTTGATAGAATTCACATACCTGTTCAGTTGGATTACAGATTCTCTTCCAGCCGGGTTACGCTTTATCTCCACAACAACGAGGTTTCCGTTCGAGTCTTCTCCTACGATGTCGGTGAAGCCAGCCTCTCCCAGATTCCTCTCTGAAGCTATTGGACAGAATCCATCTTCCACCAACTCAGGCCTTGCGAGAATCGCTTCCTTCATCTGCTCCTCAGAAACATAGAGATTGAAGTCTCCCCTATCCGTCAGATCGTACGAGTCCACTGATAATATTCGATCGAAGAAGAGTGAAAGCGTCTCCCTCTGTTGAGGCCTTGCAGCGACTATTAACAAGCTCTCTGCTCCGACTTCAACTCGAAACATGCATTTCGAGGGCTGCCAATTGACTGGTTCATAACCAGAGGGCCTATGAACCAGCACTGAGCCGTCGCGCTTCACGAAAAGAACTCTTTCTCCCCAGTCAAGCGTTGAAGAGGCTCTCCCTTCATAGTCAACTCGACAATTCCCGACAACAATAAGCAGCCTTTGGGCGGACAGCGATCGCCTGATTATGGTGGCGGCTTCCTCCAATGTTGGGCCCTTGATTGAGATTGGCTGCGAAGACCTTAGATCCAAGAGTCGCTGCCCCAACTCAATTCGCTAAGCCGTCCAAATAGTCTTTTCCTCTTCACTTACCGAGGAAAGATGCACCATTTCTTATACAAGGACGCGATACAGTGCTTCGGATCTTTGAGGGGAATCTGATGACGGGCTTATCAGATAGAGTTCCGCTTCTCCGAATCTCTCCGATTCGTCGCGTTACAGCTCTGCTGGACGAGGCTCGGAAGAAGGGCGACATAGTATCTTTCGGAGGAGGTGCTCCTAGCCTTCCTCCTGCGAAAGAAGTTCTGGAGGAGATGTGCTCGCTGCTTCAACGTGAACCCTTGAGGTCATCGGCATACACGGGCACGAAGGGTCTTCCCGAATTGAGGCGGCTCATAGCTGAAGACATTAAGAGATATGGGAAGCTCGACTACAAGCCTGAAAACGAGATCATCATCACAGATGGGGGTACTGAAGCAATCTTCTCACTCTTCATGTCCATACTGAACAAGAACGATGAGGTGATAATTCTAGACCCAACATATCTGGGCTACAGTGAGGCGATCAGACTAGCGGGAGGAAGAGTTAGAACGCTTCTTGTCAAAGTGGAGGAAGGCTATCAACCTGATCTGGAAAGGCTGAAGGAACTGATAACCGAAAGAACCAAGGCATTCATATTGCTTTCACCTGATAATCCCACCGGGAGAGTAATCTCTGAAGCATTCGCGAAGGGCCTCGTTGACTTGGCAACTGACCACGATTTCTGGATCATAGCCGACGACACCTACAAGCACATAATGTACGAAGGTGAGCATGTCTGGGTGGGCAGGCTACCCAGAGCCAGCGAAAGGACCGTGATGCTCTGCAGTTTCTCGAAGGAGGCTTCAGCTCCAGGTATGAGGTTGGGTTATACTCTGGCTCCTCCGCAGATCATAGATGCTATGGAGAAGATGAAGCAGTACACAAGCCTAGCTCCATCCACGTTATCCCAGTATGGCATGATCAAGTTCCTAAGCGATGGAGTGAAAGAGAGATATCTTCGAGATGTGGTGATCCCGATCTATAAGGAACGCATGGAGTTCATGGGTGAATGCATAAGGAAGCATCTTCCCGAAGCTAAGACAACTCGTCCCGCTGGCGCCTTCTACTACTTCGTAGATATGAGCTCCTACCTATCCAAGATGCAGAGGGATGACGAAGACTTCTGCAATCGACTTCTCTACAGAAAGAACGTAGCCACCATTCCCGGCTCATACTTTGGAAAAGGCGGACAGCATCACGTCAGGATGACCTTTGTGAGTGAGCCGAAAGAGAGAATAGAACTGGGAGTCAAAGCGATCGCAGAATATGTCTTCTCGTATAGCTTCTGAAACTCCTCGCGAGATCAGTCTAGCTCATGTGTACAGCTACGATTCGCCAAGAAGAGTGATCATATGAGTGTGACCGAAGCTCTGGCGCACTACGTCGAACGCACGGACTTTCATAACATTCCAAGAGATGTCATAGACCATGCGAAGGTTTGCTTCCTTGACTGGCTCGGATGCGCCATCGCCGGATCCCTAGAGCCTGCTGGGAGAATAGCCAAAGAACTGATCACCGAGCTTGGAGCAGCAGACGAATCGACCGTTATTGGTACAATGGCCAGAACATCTGCCCCGAACGCCGCCTTGATTAACGGGGTCTTCGGCCACTCCATAGAGCTAGATGATATCCACGAAGAATCGGTTATTCACCCAGCGGCCCCGGTCATGCCTGCGGCGCTCGCCATCTGCGAGAAGCAGAAGCTCAGCGGAGCAGACCTGTTAACGGCGATCGTGCTGGGCTACCAGATCGAGATACGAATAGCGGAGGCTCTCATGCCAAGCCACTATCGTTACTGGCATCCCACTGGAACCTGCGGCACCTTCGGCGCCGCCGCAGCCGCGGGCAAGCTTCTTTCTCTAGGCGCTGAGCAACTCGTCCATGCGTTCGGAATGGCGGGGACACAAGCGAGCGGTCTCATAGAGGTTTTCGGGACGATGTCAAAGCCACTCAACGCTGGAAAGGCCGCTATGACCGGCGTCATCTCTACGCTGCTGGCGAAGAAAGGATTCACGAGCTCAAACGCAATACTCGAGGCGGAGAAAGGATATTGCAAAGCAACCTCTGATCAGCCCAAGGCAACTTCTATTCTAGAAAGGCTTGAAACGTTCGAGATTACGAGAAACGTCTTCAAGCGACATTCCTGTTGCGGGCACATACATGGGGCTCTTGACGGAGTTCTCGATATCTTAGAGAAACATCGTATTCAACCAGAAGACATTAGGAAGGTCAAGGTCGGCACATACCCAATCGCAATCGAAGTGGTGGGAAGATCAGCCCGGCCGACATCGGCCTCGGAGGCGCGCTTCAATCTTCCGTTCTGCGTGGCCCTCGCTCTTCTACATCGCAGAGTTGGGCCCGCAGAATTTGCTGCAGACAGGGTCTCCGATGATACTGTTTTCAAACTGAGTAAGAGGGTTGATGTTGAGGTCGATCCTGAACTTTCGAGCGCAAGGCTGGGAAGCTCGAATGTTGAGGTTGAACTGAAGGACGGAAGAAGTTTTCGGACGCGCGTAGACCATCCTAAAGGATATCATGACAACCCTCTTTCAAGAAGAGAACTTGAAGAGAAATTTGAGAGTCTTGCTTCGCTTGTTCTGGATGAGGCAAAGGTCAAATCCCTCATCGGGATCGCAAGAGATTTGGAAAGCTTTCATCGATTGGACGATCTATTTGCACTTCTGAGAACCAACGGCACATGAGTCGAGACGAAGAGACGCCACAGACGAGTCGCTTGAGGTAATATACTCTCTTTAATTCGAGAAAGTTGTCGACAAGCAGACGTTTCCGGAGCCTATCGATAACGAGCTATATCCGCCGCTCAACCGAGCCAACAGAATGCCCTTCTTGCACACACGGGTTCTTCGGGAAAGAGATAGAAAACTTCGCAAAACAGATAATCCTGCTTTAGGCGAGTTAGTGTCTTTACAGGAGACCCCAATTAACTGGCGGGAGATCTCTCGATCTCTTCTTGAGGAGATCAGGTCGTTGACAAAGGTTTTTAAAGCGTACAGGACTACTTTTTTCGGAGGAAATTGTCTTTGAAGACTTTTCTCGGCTCTAGAGATGCCATAACGAAGATGCAGGCGATCATAATCGTCCTTGTCATAGCGGTCGCTGGCCTAGGCATCGGCACATACTACTTCGCGACTCTCCCTCCTCCTGTTGTAAAGGAAATTCGAATCGGCGCCTCACTTTGCCTCACGGGTGCATACGCAGAAAGCGGCCTCATGTACAGACAGGCATATGACATGTGGGTAGAAGACGTTAATGCCAAAGGCGGTCTGCTGGGAAGGCCTGTGAGAATCATCGTCTACGACGACAAGAGCGACCCCACCACAAGCGTGAGCCTATACGAGAAACTCATAACCGTGGACAAGGTCGACCTCATCTTGTCCCCCTATTCCAGCGCAATCGTCTTTGCTACGTCATCCGTCGCAGAGAAATACGGCTACCTCTTTCTAAACTCAGGTGGAACCTCTCTAGACATTCACACCCGTGGGTACAAAAACATCTTCATGGTCTTCCCAGGAATCGCCCAAGTGTACAGCGTCGGGTTCTTCGAGTTCTTGGACACGCTTCCGTCCGACAAGAAGCCAAAAACGATGGCGTTCATATGCGAAGACACCCTCTTCCCGGTTCAATGCATCATGGACGGCGCCAAAGTCGAGGCGGAGAAGCGAGGGTACAAGGTTGTCTTCACAGAAAGATACGTGAAAGGAACAACTGACTTATCTCCGTTGATCGCTAAGATCAAGGCGTCCGCGGCAGATGTCCTTGTGGGAGGAGGCTACTTCCCGGACTCGGTTCTGATCGTTAAGACATGCAAGGAACTGGACTATAACCCGAAGGCGATTTGGTGTCCAGTGGGGCCATCCATGCCTGATTTCGGGGGTACTTTGAAGAAGGACGCTATGTACGTGTGGTGTGGCGTTCACTTCCACAAGGCGTCAGCTTACGGAAAGCCATTCGCGGACAAGTTCAATGCTAGATGGGGAAGGGAACCAAGCTATCACGCAGCCGTAGGGTACGCAGCTTGCGAGATCTTGGAACGAGCAATAAAGGAAACCGGCACCACAGACAACAAGAAGCTTAGAGACTTCGTTGCTAAGGGAGAATTCAAGACAGTCGTCGGACCGTTGAAATGGGATGAGAGAGGAGTCCCCGCGCCAGCCATGGTGACGATCCAGTGGCAGATGGCCAATGGCAAGTTGACAGATGTAGTTGTGTGGCCAGAAGCCGCAGCGACGCACAAGCCGATATATCCAATGCCAACATGGAAGGAGAGGTAGGGCCTTCTTCACCAAATTCTACTCCCTCTTTTTTTGAAAAGCCGCAGAGACTAGGCGCATAAGTGAACAGAATGGGGATCACAGTAGAATCAATGTTGCAGGCCGTAATCAGCGGATTCCTACTGGGAGGCCTGTATGCGCTAATGGTGTTCGGCCTGCAAATAATGTATGGCGTAATGAAAGTAATCAACGTCGCCCACACCGCCTATATTATACTAGGCGGGTACCTCACTTACTGGATATTCGAACTCTATGGCATCGACCCCTTCGTTTCGCTGGCGGTCACAATGCCGATCCTCTTCGCACTGGGCTACATCACTCAAATGTTCGCCCTCAATCCCATTGTTAGAGCTCCGATGATAACCTCTCTACTTGTCATGTTTGGAATTGGATCCATTATCGAGGGTGTATCAACCTATCTTTGGACCGCGGATTACCGGTCAGTGGCACCGCGGTACGCTGGAACACCCCTCCTAACCATAGGCGGTCTAACATTTCCCACAACACGGGTAGCCGGGTTCTTGGGTTCAATACTCATACTCGCCGCCCTCCATCTTTTCCTTGTGAAGACTAAACTAGGTAAGGCGATACGAGCCGCGTCCCAAGACATAGATGCGGCGCAAGTCATGGGAGTCAATGTCACACGAGTGTATGCGTTCACCTGTGGCATTGCGATAGCTACAGCAGCCTCGGCAGGTGCGATTGTTAGCATGATATTTGCGATCTATCCTGCGATGCGTGGCATCTTTACTGGTAAGCTTTTCTGCATATGCGCCTTGGGAGGCATGGGGAGCATAAGAGGAGCGTTTGCGGCGGCAATGATCCTAGGGCTCGCCGAGTCTTTGACCGGAGCTATTGTCACGCTTCAGTGGTCACCAATAGTTGCCTACCTCCTTCTCATCATCACGCTATTGGTAAAGCCGTCTGGGCTTTTCGGAAGATAGGATAGAGGTGCCCTTGGCGCTAGAGATCAGAACACATCTCAAGGATCCGACTGTGCAACTGATAGCTGTGATGGCAATGGCGCTGGCGCTCTTGCCGTTGCTGAGGTTGGAGGCGTACTTCCTTCATGTGATCCTGATCATCTTCATGTGGGCCACATTGGCCTCATCCATAAACATCATAGCCGGGTTCGCGGGCTATGTGAACTTTGGACATGTGGCGTTCTTCGGGATCGGTGCCTACACCACAGCGATACTGATGAGAGACTTTCGCCTCTCGCCGTTCCTTATGACACCTGTTGCTGGCCTCATGGCAGCGGTGATAGGAGCTCTAGTGGGTTACCCCGCCCTTAGGCTGAGAGGAGCCTACTTTGTTATCGCGACGATAGGCCTTGCATACATATTTGAAACAATCACATTCAACCTGCACTGGTTGACAGGTGGAGGGGTCGGAATCTCCGTGCCTCTTCCGCCATATCCCATGTTGGTTGTGAAGACACTTTTCTACTACGCTATGCTCATATTGATGCTTGTAGAGATCTTGACGATCTACTGGATCGCGAACACAAAGATCGGACTATTCCTGCACAGCATAAGGGAGGATGAGGATGCTGCGGAGGCTTCTGGAGTCAACACCACGAAGTACAAGATGCTTGCATTCATCGTCTCTACATTCTTCGCAGGTACAGCAGGCGGTCTCTATTCATACTACATGTCCTACATAGACCCTCCAACCGTCTTCACTCTAGCGATGACCGTGACAATGCTTCTCATGATGGTTCTTGGAGGGAAGGGAACCATCCTCGGGCCGATCATCGGGGCCTCGATCCTAACACTCGCGTCTGAGGCGATCACCCATTTCGTGGTTTCCGAACTTAACATAGTTCTCTATGGAGCGCTACTCATCGTGGTTATCCTATTTCTACCGCAGGGGATCTTGGGCATATTGAGGCAGAGGTTTCCGCGCTTGCGGCGGATCTTGAGGTGAGAACTCTATTGCTTAAAGGCGAGAAGGTGACGAAGCGTTTCGCTGGTCTTGTGGCGGTCAAGGAAGTAGATTTCTCGGTTAAGGAGACGGAGATCGTCGGGCTGATAGGCCCAAATGGGGCGGGTAAGACCACTCTCTTCAATTGCATCACAGGTGCTTACCCCCCGGATTCAGGCTCCATAATCTTCAAGGGAAGGGAGATTGCAGGCTTGAGGCCTTACAGGACATGTGCCCTCGGAATTGGGAGAACCTTCCAAGTTGTGAAGCCATTTCTCGAGATGACGGTTCTGGATAATGTTCTGGTTGGAAGTTTCGCGGGTAGAAGCGGGATAACAAAGATGTCTGAGGCTAGGGCTGAGGCGATGAGAGTTCTCGATTTCGTCGGGCTATCAGCGAAGCGAGACTTCCTTGCAAAGAGCCTCACTCTGGCCGAGAGGAAGAGCTTGGAGCTGGCGAGGGCTTTGGCTGTTCATCCCGACCTTATTCTCTTAGACGAGGTCGTTGCAGGGTTGAATCCGACTGAAACAAAGGAGGCCATGGATCGGGTAAGGAAGATGCGAGATGAAATGGGCAAGACAATTTTCATGGTTGAACATGTAATGAAGGCAGTTATGGGAGTATCTGATCGCATAATGGTTCTGCAT